>ERZ826242.108-NODE-108-length-134183-cov-14.099733_pt1 | contig 134183 bp, 139 predicted proteins | sample MGYA00519871_ERZ826242 | MGnify/ENA primary metagenome ERZ826242 (study PRJEB31778, sample SAMEA3449226) | human gut metagenome | biome: human gut; feature: human-associated habitat; material: faeces | place: United Kingdom | collected 2010/2012 ... | reverse complement strand
AAGATACTTGGCGGGAGACTGCCTGGGAAAATAGGTCATTGCCGGTTTTGAGAGAGGATTGCTTTGCGGAGACGGAGAGCAGTCCGATTTTGGCCCCATGGTCAAGCGGTCAAGACATCGCCCTTTCACGGCGGTAACCCGGGTTCGATTCCCGGTGGGGTCACCATGAAAAGCCTTTGAATTTTATTCAAAGGCTTTTTTATGTTTTTGGAACCTGTGAAAATTGAGAAGTCTTTATCTCTTGACGGTTATTGTTTTCCGTTAGACGCATCAGCGATTTGCAGGAGATAAATCCAGTGGAGACTTGAATGGACCTTTCCGGGGTATTCGCAATTGATTAATGATCTTTAAAAGCGGTCGTATCTCCTGATTTCTTTCCGCGTGAAAAATTGTTTTTCTGCTTTCACTCTGAAGTGAAATCTAAAGAATGTCTAAAATTTTCGAGTATCATTAAATAAAACTTTTACTTGTAGTCGAATGACAAGGCACCGGTAAAGTTTTATAATATATATGGAATATGTATCAGACAGTAATAGTAATATAGTAATCCGTAAAATAGTAATCCGTAAAAAAGAACAGTAAAAAATAGAACGAAGAACATGTCTTCAGGCTGTGAATATATTGCAGCGCATGCAGAGATAATTATTCAGAAAAAGAAAGTACAATTTTCAACTTATGTTTCCTCTTTTAGGGATGTGGTTTTCTTTGAGCACCCGTTCTTTGAAAGGCTGTTCAAATCGCTGTCATCTTCAGGTTCACGATGATCCAGTGCGTAGCGGCAGCACTGAATGACAAGTTTATTTACCGAGATATTGTTCTTTTGCGCAAGGATTTCCAGTTCTTTCAGCATATCCTCCGGAAATCGAAATGTTTTAGTGATCATATCGACTCGTTTAATCTGAAACATAATATTCCCCCTATTTGATTTGATTGTCGAAGCGATTCGGCAATTTTAATTGTACCCGCTGATTTGTAGTAATAATATACACTGAAAATTCGTGCGGTTTGCATCGAATTAAGCAGTGTAAATTATATTGGACTGTACGAGAGAGTGTTACCGGAGGTGGGAAGAAATATTCTTGTCTCTGTCCTTTTCATTTCCGAGTCTGTATATCTGAATACGATTTTGCCGGAGGCGTTTTTTAGCGGAGAAGGCAAGGAACTGACCGGGTACGGACCTCGAGATGTCTCTGGCAGTCTCCTTTTCAGCAGGCGGCAGACGGCGGTTGATTTTCCTGTTGGGGTGAGATACACTGTCCGTAAAGAGATTTAATACAGGAGGAAAAAGTTTATGTTATTTGTTGAATACCCGAAATGTACGACCTGTAAAAAGGCGAAAAAATGGCTTGAAGAAAACGGGTTTGAATTTGAGGACCGGGATATTAAGGGCGATCGGCCGAGAAAAGAGGAACTGAAAAAGTGGCATAAGGAAAGTGGTCTGCCTCTCCGGCGTTTTTTTAACACCAGCGGTCAGCTTTATCGCGAGATGGGGCTGAAAGAACGTCTCGCAGGCATGACAGAAGAGGAACAGTATGAGCTTCTGGCCAGTGACGGAATGCTGGTAAAACGGCCGATCATCGTCAGCGACCGGGGGATCCTCGTAGGCTTTAAGGAAGCGGAATGGAGTGAAAAGCTGAAGTAGATGGACAGTATAGAACATCGTTTTGACAGAAACCGGCGAATTTTCGGCACGGAAGGTGTTTTGCGCCTGATGAAAAAGCGGGTGGCTGTCTTCGGGATCGGCGGTGTGGGCGGACACGCGGCGGAGGCTCTGGTGCGCAGCGGAATCGGTGCGATCGATCTCATTGACGGCGACAGGGTAAGTGTCTCCAATATCAACCGGCAGATCGTCGCGCTCAGCAGCACGGTGGGTATGGCCAAGGTAGATGTCGCGGAAAGACGATTTCTCGATATCAATCCGGCTCTCAGCGTGCGTAAATTCGAATTGTTTTTCGATGAGAAAAGTGCGGAGCAGATCGATTTTACCGTGTATGATTATGTGGTGGATGCCATCGATACGGTATCTTCCAAGTTGCTTCTGATTGAGAGCGCAAAAGCAGCCGGAATTCCGGTAATCAGCGCTATGGGGGCGGGAAATAAGCTGGATCCGTCGAAGTTTAGAGTGGCAGATATCTCGGAGACTTCTGTCTGTCCTCTGGCGAAAGTGATGCGAAAGGAACTGAAGCGCAGGGGAATTACCAATGTACGCACAGTCTATTCTACGGAGCCGCCTGTGAGTTTGCCGAAGGGCGTGCGAACGGTGGGAAGCACTGCTTTTGCCCCCTCTGCCGCGGGTTTTCTCCTGGCCAGCGAGGTGGTCAGGCATTTTCTGAATTCTGAGTGAGGAGAGGATTTGTTCTCTCTGAACCGGGAATCAGATCGGATGTCTGTGAAAAGCTGGAGGACGGAGATTCGGGCGGTACAGGAGCGATATTGAAAAACGGGATTTTTATGGCATGCGGCATATGAAATTATACGCATTTCTTCTTGACATGTAAGGGATCAGATGTTATTTTATATATGTGGTTAGCAAGGGCTAATCACATATATTTTGTGATATAGTTAGTTAAATATAACTTTTGATTTTACTGTGATAAAAGCAGCTGCGGTGTTCTCTGCAGCTGTTCTATAAAAATATTCTGAAAGGAGGGGGCTCATGAGTGTCGTTATCGTCGGAGGAAATGAATGTATGGTCTGCAAATATCAGGAGACCTGTAAAAAGCACGGGTGCAGCGCTAAAGTATACGTCAAGGAAAAGGGCGGCTTTTCAAAGAGAATGGGCGTACCGGATCTGATGATTTTATTTACCAACACCGTATCTCATAAAATGGTGACGAGCGCCGTAAACGAGGCGAAGAAGAATAAGATTCCGATCGCGAGGTCGCATTCGAGCAGTATATCGGCTTTGAACGATGTATTGTCGCGCTACTGCGCCGCGGGGACGTCCTGACACGATGATATACAGAAAAGAAAGCGAGAATGTATCATCTGATACGGGAAGAAGGAGGGCAGATTGATGCCTTTAGCGATGGCAGAGGCCGGAAAGGTCTATGTGATTAAAAAGATAGGAGGAAATCCGGATACGCGCAAATTTCTCGAGAGTCTCGGGTTTGTAAACGGTACGTTTGTTTCTGTCATATCTTTTAATAACGGTAATTTGATCGTAAATGTCAAGGATTCGCGGATCGCAGTGGACAAATCGATGGCGATGAAGATTATTGTCTGACAAATTCGATAAGAAGATTGACGATAGCCGGCGGAGATGAGAGCAGATGCGGATTGTCTGTCTGTTCGGCTGATCAGGAAAGGAGAGTACGATGAAGACTTTGAAAGACATCAAAATCGGAGAGACTGCGGTAGTGAAGCGTCTCAACGGGGAAGGAGCTGTAAAGCGCAGAATTATGGATATGGGAATTACGAAGGGAACCTCTGTCTATGTCCGCAAAGTGGCTCCGCTGGGAGACCCTATCGAAGTGACGGTGAGAGGATTTGAACTGTCTCTGCGTAAAGCTGATGCGAGCAGTATTATCGTAGAAGGCTAAAACGCATAAGCTCGTGTTTTTACATGAGGCTGTAGACAGAAGAGGCAGTAAAAAGCAATGCGGTATTCTGATTTATTTTTTTATGCAGAGGTTAGTGGGAACTCACATGATGTGTCTGTCCTGTTTTCAGGCGGGATTCAGAGTGAGGTATCGGCGCTGTTGTAACGGAATTATTTTTTTCTCTGTATACTGCATAAGAGAACAAAAAGATGAATCAGAGTAACGGTATGAAAGGAAGATTTGATGATTAAAATTGCACTTGCAGGAAATCCGAACTGCGGTAAAACGACGCTGTTCAACGCTTTGACCGGTGCAAATCAGTTTGTGGGAAACTGGCCGGGCGTTACGGTAGAAAAAAAAGAGGGAAGATTAAAAGGAAGCAAAGAAGTACATATTGTCGACCTGCCGGGAATTTATTCCCTTTCTCCTTATACGCTGGAGGAAGTGGTAGCCAGAAACTATCTGATTCAGGAGAGACCGGACGCGATTCTTAATATTATCGACGGTACGAATCTTGAACGGAATCTGTACCTGACCACTCAGCTGCTGGAGTTGGGAATTCCGATGGTAGTCGCAGTGAACATGATGGATATCGTCAACAAGAGGGGCGATAAGTTTAACGCGAAAAAGCTGTCCGCTGAGCTGGGATGCCCGGTGATAGAAATTTCCGCACTGAAGGGCACCGGTGTAAAACAGGTGACGGAAGAAGTGGTGAATGCGGCAAACAGCAAAAAATACACCATTCCGATGCACACCTTTACGGGAAGCGTAGAACATGCCATCGCTCACATCGAGGAAGCGGTGCTCCATGATCTTCCGGAGGAACAGCAGAGATGGTATGCGGTGAAACTGTTCGAGCGAGATGAAAAAGTCAAGGAAATGCTGAAGATCGATCAGATGACATTATCGCATATCGAAAATGACATTCTGAATTGTGAAACAGAATACGACGATGATGCGGAGAGCATTATCACAAACGAAAGGTATACTTATATCACATCGATTATCGGAAAGTGTCTGTCGAAAGCAAAAACGAAAGATAATCTGACGACATCGGACAAAATCGACAAAATCGTTACCAACAGATGGGCGGCGCTGCCGATTTTCGCAATTGTAATGTTTATCGTCTATTATATTTCCGTAACTACAGTAGGTACTTGGGCTACGGACTGGATGAATGACGGTGTCTTCGGTGAGGGATGGAGTTTCTTCGGTCTAAGCATTCCAGGCATTCCTGTGGTGCTGGAACAGTTCCTCAATTTCATCGGATGTGCTGACTGGCTGCAGGGATTGCTTCTGGACGGTATCGTAGCCGGCGTGGGCGCCGTTTTGGGATTCGTTCCGCAGATGCTGGTGCTCTTTATCTTCCTGGCATTTCTGGAAGGATGCGGATATATGGCGAGGGTTGCGTTTATCATGGACCGTATCTTCCGTAAGTTCGGTCTTTCAGGCAAGTCCTTCATCCCGATGCTCATCGGAACCGGCTGCGGCGTACCTGGAGTAATGGCTTCCAGAACCATTGAAAACGAGCGGGATCGCCGTATGACGATTATGACGACCACGTTTATCCCCTGCGGTGCAAAACTCCCGATTATCGCTCTCATTGCAGGTGCAATTTTCAATGAAGCGGCTTGGGTCGCTCCGGCGGCATACTTCCTCGGTGTAGCCGCTATCATCGTTTCGGGTATTTTCCTCAAGAAGACAAAAATGTTTGCAGGGGATCCGGCTCCATTTGTCATGGAACTTCCGTCTTATCACCTTCCTACAGTGGGAAGTGTGCTCAGAAGTATGTGGGAACGCGGCTGGTCTTTCATTAAGAAAGCGGGTACGATCATCCTGCTGTCCACAATCTTCGTTTGGTTTACGTCGTTCTTCGGTTTCGTAGACGGTCAGTTTATGATGCTGGATGAATCGCAGATGGATCAGAGTATCCTGGCTTATATCGGAAAGGCGATCTGCTGGATCTTTATTCCTCTGGGATGGGGCAAGTGGCAGTCTGCAGTGGCAGCGATCACAGGCCTGGTAGCCAAGGAGAACGTAGTAGGTACTTTCGGAATTCTCTACGGATTTGCAGAGGTTTCTGAAAACGGTTCCGAAATCTGGAGCAATCTCGCGGATACCTTTACTCCGGCGGCAGCTCTGTCCTTCCTGGCGTTCAACCTGCTCTGCGCACCGTGCTTCGCCGCTATGGGCGCCATCAAGCGCGAGATGAACAATAAGAAGTGGTTCTGGTTCGCTATCGGTTATCAGACGGTATTTGCCTATGTGGCGGCTCTGGTGATCTACTGGGTTGCAAAACTCATCGTAGGCTGATAAGATAAAATAACGAAAACAGAATAAGGAAAAATGGAATGTACACGACGGATAATGCGGAAGATCTATCAAGGCTGCCGCATTATCTGCCGCTGGAAAGCTATTTGCAATATTCAGAGAAACGTTCAGGAGGTGCATAGAGATGACAAGTATTTTATCGACGATTATCGTGGGGCTGGCAGTGCTGGGTCTCGCGGCTCTCGCAGTCAGAACGATCCGTAAAGACCGCAGAGAAGGCAAATCCTGTACGGGCTGTGGAGGAAGCTGCGGAGGTTGTTCCGCCTGCGGCGACTCTCTGTACAGCGAGTTGAATTCTCTTCATCTGAAAAAGTAAGAAAGATGAAATAAGACGCAAGCTTTCAGGGAGGAAAAAAGAAATATTTTGACAAGAGAGTGTCCCGCAGTGACGAGTTTCGCCTCGTCACTGCGGGACACTCTCTTATTTTTGTATTCAGGCAGAAATTTGAAGCGAGGCGGTAAAGTCAAATATCTTACGCGAGTGAGGAAATACCGCGGGGCGAGATTTTACCGCTCCTGACGAATGGCGTCTTTCATGGATTTTACATATCTGCCGATAGGTTCCGGAGCGTTTTTTCCGTGTTTTTCGAGCAGCTTGACGATCGCTGAGCCGACAATGGCTCCGTCGGAGATTTCAGCCATCTTTTTCGCCTGCGCGGGAGTGGAGATCCCGAAACCGACGGCGCAGGGAATGTCTGTATTTTGTCTGACGATATCGATGATCGAAGATAGATCGGTTTTGATTTCGCTCCTGGTGCCTGTGACGCCGAGGCTGGATACGATGTAGACGAATCCCTCCGCTTCTTTTGCGATCATGGCGGTACGATTTTTAGATGTAGGGGCGATAAGCGATATTAAATCCACACCGTATTTCTGACAGATCGGAGAAAATTCGGATTTTTCTTCGAAGGGCAGATCGGGGAGAATCAGACCGTCGATGCCGCTGTCCGCACAGGCGGAGATGAAGCGCTCTGAGCCGTAGGAAAATATGACGTTGGCGTAAGTCATAAACACCAGGGGGATCTTTACGCTACGGCGGAGATCCCGAACGAGGCTGAAAATTTTGTCCGTAGTTACGCCTCCGTTTAATGCGCGGAGATTTGCGTCCTGGATAACAGGGCCTTCCGCCGTGGGATCGGAAAAGGGGATTCCCAGTTCGATGAGATCGGCACCGTTTTTTTCAGCGGCGCGGACGGCTGCGGCGGTAGTTTCAAGATCGGGATCTCCGCAGGTGATAAAGGCGATGAAAGCCTTTCCGTTTTCAAAAGCTTTTCTGATATTACTCATCGATATTTTCTCCTCTGTAACGGGCGATGGAGGCACAGTCTTTATCGCCTCTGCCGGATATAGTGATTACGATAATCTGGTCCCCGGTCATCGCGGGCGCGATTTTCATCGCATGGGCTACTGCGTGAGCAGATTCGATCGCGGGAATAATTCCTTCGCACCTGGCGAGATATTCAAAGGCCTGTACCGCTTCTACATCGGTTACGGGGACATACTGTGCTCTGCCGATATCGTGAAGATGGGCGTGCTCCGGACCGATGCCGGGGTAATCGAGTCCTGCGGAAATCGAATAGACCGGAGCGATCTGTCCGTATTCATCCTGACAGAAATAGGACTTCATGCCGTGAAAAATCCCGACTCTGCCGGTGTTGATGGTAGCGGCGGTTTCGAAAGTATCGGTACCCCTGCCCGCCGCTTCACAGCCGATCAGTTTTACATCTTTATCTTCGATGAAGTGATAAAAACTTCCGATTGCATTGGAACCTCCGCCTACACATGCGATAACCGCGTCGGGCAGACGTCCTTCTTTCACCAGGATTTGTTCTTTGATTTCTTTTGAAATTACCGCCTGAAAGTCCCGGACGATGGTCGGAAACGGGTGAGGACCCATAACTGAACCGAGACAGTAGTGCGTGTCTGCGATACGGGACGTCCACTCGCGCATCGCTTCCGATACGGCGTCTTTCAGAGTGGCTGTGCCGGATTTCACTGCGATGACTTCCGCACCCAGCAGACGCATTCGGTATACGTTTAGAGCCTGGCGGATCGTATCTTCTTCTCCCATGAATACGACGCATTCCATTCCGAGGAGCGCGGCGGCGGTAGCCGCCGCGACTCCGTGCTGGCCGGCGCCTGTTTCGGCGATGAGGCGCGTTTTTCCCATTTTTTTTGCCAGAAGAGCCTGTCCCAGCACGTTATTTATTTTGTGAGCTCCGGTGTGATTCAGATCTTCCCTTTTAAGATAGATTTTTGCTCCGTTCAGATCTTTTGTCATCTTTTCCGCAAAATACAGCAATGAAGGTCTGCCGGCGTATTCATTGAACAATGCGGTAAGCTCGCGGTTGAATTCAGGATCCTTCCTGTAGTGATTGTAGGATTCTTCCAGTTCGATGACGGCGTTCATCAGGGTTTCGGGGATATATTGTCCTCCGTGTATACCGAAACGTCCGTTGGGATTTGTCATATCGCATTTTCCTTTCTGACAGCGGCGGCAAAGGCCGCCATTTTCGCTTTATCTTTGTATCCGCAGGTTTCTATGCCGGAGCTGACGTCTGCCGCATAAGGGTGCAGCGACCGAATGGCCGGAACGATATTTTCCGCATTGAGTCCTCCGGCGAGGAAATAGGGTTTTTTGATATTTGTTATTAATTTCCAGTCGAATGTCGTTCCCGCGCCGGCGCCGGCATCGAGAAGGACAAAATCCGCAGCACTTTGTTCCGCTCTGACAATATCGTATGCAGTTTGAATCTGAAAGGCTTGGATTACCGGTTTTTTGCAGAGAAGTTTCAGCTGTCGGACGTATTTGTCATCTTCCAAACCGTGCAGCTGGGCGATCTCGATGACGCCGCTTTCTAAGAGGGCGGCGATATTTTCCGGTTTCTCGTCTGTAAAGACGCCTACTGTTTTGATATCGGGGCACAACCGTTTTTTTAGTTCCGCGGCTTTTTCGGGGCGAATATACCGTTTGCTTTTCTGGGAGAAGACGAAGCCGATGTAATCCGGTCTGATTTCGTTTGCGGCTTCGATATCACATAGCCGGGAGAGGCCGCACAGTTTTATCTTTGTCACAGCGCACCTCTCAGTTCTGCGAGTTTCGCGTTTTTATCGGATGAACGCATCAGGGTTTCTCCGATCAGAACGGCGTCGGCTCCGATTTTTCTGAGCTCTTCTGTGTCCTGGGCGTTCTTTACACCGCTTTCCGAAACAAAAAGGATGTCTTTCGGAACCAGATCCCTGAGCCGTCGGCTGTTTCCGGTATCGACGGAAAAATCTTTCAGGCTGCGGTTATTGACGCCGATAATGCGCGCTCCGGCATTTACCGCAGCCGATATTTCGTTCTCATCGTGGGTTTCCACCAGAGCGGAAAGCCCCAGTTCATCACAGACGGAGAGAAATTCTCTGATCTGCTTCTCTGTGAGAAGCGAACAGATCAGCAGGATGGCCGACGCGCCCAGAAGCTTCGCTTCATAGATCATATATTCATCTACGGTAAAATCCTTGCGCAGACAGGGGATGGAAACGGCCGCCGAAATTTTTTTCAGGTGTTCGTCGCTTCCGCAGAACCATTTCGGTTCAGTCAGTACAGAAATGCAGTCGGCTCCTGCCGCTTCATATTCTCTTGCGATCTTCTCATAAGGATAGTCGGGAGCGATCAGTCCTTTTGAGGGGGATGCTTTCTTGCATTCACAGATAAAGGAAAGTCCGTTTTTTTTCAGGGCGTTTTCAAAGATGAACTTGTCCTTGGGCAGTGAGAGTGCTTGGCGCCGGATTTCTGACGGCGGCAGGAGTCTTTTCTTCTGTTCGGTGCGCTCCTTCGCATGCGCTGCGAGGCGGTCGAGAATCGTCATATTTCTTCCTCCGGGCGGTTGCTGACAGTGATGAGCCGGTTCAGTGTTTCCGCGGCTTTGCCGGAGTCGATCAATTGGGCAGCGAGGATGATTCCGTCTTTCATACTGCCGGCCTTTCCTCCGATGTAGAGCGAAGCGCCTGCATTCATCAGGACGGCATCTCGTTTCGGACCTTTTTCTCCGCGGAGAATCGAACGTGTGATTCCCGCGTTTTCCTTCGGCGTACCTCCCCGGAGATCTTCTTTTCTGCAGCGCTGCAGACCGAAGTCCTCGGGGGTGATAACGGAGGATTTAAACCAGCCGTCTTTTATCTCGCATATCGTGGTGGGTGCGCTTAGTGAGATTTCGTCGAGTTTGTCCTGACCGTATACTACCATGCCGCGCTTGATTCCCAGATTGATCAGGACCTGAGCGAGGGGTTCGACGAGATAGCCGTCATAGACGCCGAGAAGCTGCGTCGTGGGAACTGCGGGATTGGTGAGCGGCCCCAGAATATTGAATACGGTGCGGAATCCCAGCTCTTTGCGGATCGCACCTACATATTTCATGGAAGTGTGATACTTCTGTGCGAAGAAAAAGCATATCCCGGCCGTATTCAGAAGCTCTATGCATTTCGCCGGACTCTGCAGAATATTTACTCCCAGCGCTTCAAGGCAGTCTGCGGTTCCGCATTTCGAGGACGCGGCGCGGTTTCCGTGTTTTGCGACTTTCATTCCTCCGGCTGCGGCGACGAGAGCGGAAGTAGTGGAAATGTTGAAGCTGTGGGCGTTATCTCCGCCGGTGCCGACGATTTCGAAGAGTTCCATATCGGTCTTTACCCTGACGGAATGCGCCCGCATTGCGGCCGCGCAGCCTGCGATCTCATCGGTGGTCTCCGCTCTTGCGCTTTTTGTGGAGAGCGCGGCGAGAAAGGCCGCGTTCTGTGTAGGAGTCGTCTTGCCGCTCATGATTTCATTCATTACGGTATACGCTTCGTCATAGGTGAGATCTTCTTTGTTTACGATTTTAACGATCGCTTCTTTTATCATTTTTCTGTCTCCTTTTCATCATGGTACAGGGCGCTCCGGTTTTTCGGGTTTCCGCAGGAGGGTATATTTCCCTCCGGATTCCGGAAATGAAATTCTCTGTCTATAGAGACGGGCGGCGCCGGCACTGCGTTATAAAGTTACCGAGCATTGTTTTTCCGTGCGGCGTCATGACAGATTCGGGATGAAACTGTACACCGTAGACAGGGTAGTCTCTGTGCTGGACTGCCATGATTTCTCCGTCTGATGCGACCGCTGTAATTTTCAGGCATTCGGGAATCGTATCAGCTTTTGCCGCGAGAGAATGATAGCGGGCGGCCGGAGCGTTCTCCGGACATCCCCGGAACAGGGGACATTCGGTGTCGAATTTTACATCGGATGTTTTTCCGTGCATCAGTTTCCCTGCGTAAGAGATCACTGCGCCGAATGCGGCGCAGACGGCCTGATGACCCAGGCAGACGCCGAGGATGGGGATTTTCTCTCCCAGGGCGGTTACGATTTCTGTGATAATGCCGGCTTCTTCCGGTCTTCCGGGGCCGGGAGAGAGAATGATCTGATCGGGCGCCAACCGGGCGATTTCCTCTATCGTCATCTCATCATTGCGGATCACCCTGATATCGGGTTCAATTTCTCCGATGAGCTGGTAGAGATTATAGGAAAAACTGTCATAATTATCGATGAGCAAAATCATATACTTTCCTCCTCCGCAAGCTCCAGTGCGTTCATCACGGCTTTCGCCTTATTGATGCATTCTTCGTATTCTCTTTCGGGAACGGAATCCGCGACGATACCGGCTCCGGATCTCACGAAGACTTTTCCGTTCTTTTTGTAAGCGATGCGGATTCCGATGCAGGTGTCCATATTGCCGGTGAAATCGATATATCCCACAGCACCGCCGTAGATGCCTCTTTTATTATTTTCCAGTTCGCCGATCAGCTGGCAGGCGCGGATCTTCGGTGCACCGGAAAGCGTACCTGCGGGAAGTACCGCTTCGACGGCGTCCAGCGCGTCGTTTTCTTCGCGGATTTCCCCGCGTACGGTAGAGCCGATGTGCATGACGTGGGAGAAACGCTCGATAAAATGAAGCTTTTCTACCTGCACTGAACCGAATTTACTGATTTTCCCCAGATCGTTTCTGCCCAGATCTACCAGCATGTTGTGCTCGGCCAGTTCCTTTTCGTCGGTAAGCAGTTCTTCTTCCATGAGCCGGTCTTCTTCGTCAGTGCGTCCCCGCGGGCGGGTTCCGGCCAGAGGGAATGTGTGCAGGACGCCGTCCTGGAGCTTTACCAGGGTTTCGGGAGAAGCTCCCGCGGCTTCTACGTCCGTACCGGAAAAATAGAACATGTAGGGGGACGGATTGATAGTGCGCAGGATCCGGTAAGTGTTCAGCAGGCTGCCTTCAAAGGGAGCGCTCAGGCGGTTGGAGAGTACGATCTGAAAAATATCTCCTTCCCGGATATGATGTTTGGCTTTTTCCACCATGGCGCAGAACTGTTCTCTGTCGAACAGAGGAGTTATTTTACCCAGCAGGCGGCCGCCGGGTTCCTGTTTTTTCTCACCTGTCCGGATGAGTTCCTCGAGCCGTCTGAGCTCCAGAACCGCCTTGTTATATCCGACCTCGATGTCGTCGAGAGGCATATTCACGATGAGGATCAGCTTCTGGCGAAGATTATCGAAAGCGATGATTTTGTCGAACAGCATCAGATCCACATCTTTGAAATTCTCCGTATCTTCCGCGCTGCCGCGGACAGCCGGTTCTCTGTATCCCAGGTATTCGTAAGAGAAATAGCCTGTGAGACCTCCTGTAAAAGGGGGGAGATAATCAAAGCGGGGGCTTTTATAATCAGCGAGAATCTGACGGAGATATTCGGAGGGATTTTCAGTTTGGAACCTGAGACTTCCGATCTGCATCTGGCCGTCAGTGCATGTGATTTCCAGCTTCGGGTCGAAGCCGAGAAACGTATAGCGTCCCCATTTTCTGTCGGCCCACGCGGATTCCAGCATAAAGCAGTGAGTCGATACATTCTTCAGAATCTTCATCGTCTCGATAGGGGTAGTGAAATCTGATAAAATTTCACAGCTGACCGGCAGAACGTCAAATTTTCCGGTGGCAGCGATTTTTTTTGCCTCGCCGAGGCTCGGTGCGATTTTCATGACGTTACCTCCTTAAAATAGAAAAACTCCTCTGACTTGTTTCTGTTAGAGGAGTTTGCAAAAAGAAAAACGCCCCTGACAGAATATGCGATCTGTCAAGGACGAATAATGTGCCGATTGAAGTGCGGCGTTATCCGCGGTGCCACCCTGATTTCGCAGGAACGACCCTGCGCGCTTAGCGGGATACCTGCATATCCCCGGCAACTGACGTATGCCAACACGTTGCAGAATACTCTGTGAGTCTGGAATTCACATTTGACTGCACCCTCCGCGGTCCATTTGACAACTTGTTTCTTGCCTGATTCTCAGCATCGCAGGCTCTCTGTAAAGGCATCATTGCCGTTATCTCCGCTTCAACGGTTTATTTATTATTGATTTTTTTCGATTGTAACTCCGCTCTGTGCGCTTGTCAACAAATATCATAAACTTTTGTTGAAAAAAACAATATCGAAACACCAATTGACGCATTGACGGCGGGATGCAGATATATTCCGCAGATTATGCGGGAGCAGCGTCAAGTATATGTTCTGATGATGTTCTCAGAGACTTCCCGTTTTGTGATACACTGATCCATAGCCTGTTTTTCAATATAGCGGTGTGCGTTAGGTTCATCCATTTTCAGCTCGCTGATGAGAATCCATTTCGCTTTGTTTACGATACGAATTTCCGCCATCTTTTCTTCGATGGACAGAGTTTTCTTTTCAAATTTTCTCAGCCGTTCCCGGGCGCTGACGAGCCAGCTCAGCGCCATGATGATCGAGGGCTTTGCGGTAGGTTTCGGAAGTGTAAAAACACCGTGTTCCGCTACTTTGTCGTAAATCTCTCCGTGGAGTTCCGACCGGACTAAAAACAGGACGACGGTACCCGGCAGATGTGAGGTGTCGATAGCGAACCGGATGCCCACATCGTCCGGCAGAGGAGAGTTTATGATGACGAGGTCAAAAGTGTATTCCGCTGTGATCTGTTTTGCAGAGCTGATACTGGAGACAGTGCGCACCGGGCTGTATTTCGATTCGGGGAGTAAAGCGGCAAGCGCCGTGTTGAATTTTTCTGCCGCCGAGATAATCAGGACGCTGTAGATCCTTTTTTCGAGACCCATGATCTCCCCTCCTTTTTTCATCGATCGGATTTTTTACCACAGTAGACTTCTAAGACCGCGGCAGGGATGTGTTTCCGGATAAAATCGCTGGAAAACGCCGCCGCGCGGGCGGCGGCCAGATCTTTCGGAAGTCTGCAGAAGTTCGTCAGCATCTTTTCATCCGCCGTATACAGGTTGATATCGGCCGGTTCGGGTAAATCCAAACGATTTTCGAGACCGTAAAGCCCCGCATAGATCATAAGCGCGAAGGCGAGATACGGATTTGCCTCCGGATCGGGAGAACGGAGCTCGGCGCGGCGGTATTCTCCTTCGGCTGCAGGGATGCGCACCAGCTGAGAACGATTTTCCCTGGACCAGGAAACATAGATCGGCGCTTTGTAGCTGCCGAATCGCGCATAGGAGTTTTCCGAAGGGTTTAGAAATGCCGTCATTTCACATGTTTTTTGCAGGATTCCGGCGATCATGCGGTGAAATGGATCAGAACTTTCGTCGGATTTGACGGAAATATTTATATGAAAACCGTTTCCCGGTTCATTCTTGAGGGGTTTTGCACTGAAATCAGCGTAGAGGCCGTTCTGGCGGGAAACCGTTTTTACGACAGTCTGGAAAGTCATGGCGTTATCGGCTGCGGTTAGAGGGTCGGAATAGCGGATGTCGATCTCGTTCTGCCCCGGTCCTTCTTCGTGGTGAGAGCTTTCCGGACGAATTCCCATCTGTTCCAGAGTGAGACAGATCTCACGGCGGATATTTTCTCCTTTGTCTTCGGGTGCGATGTCCATATAGCCCGCTTCGTCATACGGTATCTTGGTCGGATTTCCTGCTTCATTGAGTTTAAACAGATAAAATTCCTGCTCGGCGCTGAAAGCGAACCGATAGCCGGATTGCCCGGCATCCTGAACGGCTTTTTTCAGCAGGCTGCGCGTGTCGCATTCGAAGGGACTTCCGTCCGGATAGGAGATGTTGCAGAGCATCCGTACCACGCGGCCGTGTTCGGGTCTCCACGGAAGGGGCATCAGCGTTTCCGCTTCCGGGTGAAGCAGGAGATCGGAATGAGTCTCATCGCCGAAGCCCGCGATCGACGAGGCGTCAATCGCGATGCCGTATTCAAAAGCGCGGGAAAGTTCTTCCGACATGATGGAAATATTCTTCTGCCTGCCGAATACGTCGCAGAAGGCAAGACGGATAAATTTTACATCTTCTTCGCAGATATACTGCATGACTTCTTCTCTTGAATACTTCATTCTATCCTACCTACTTTCTTTTTAATTTGCCACATACATCTGTGTATACGGGTTTTTGCTGTCGGGCGTCACCACCGTAAATGGGGCGGATAATATCTCGTTCACATCGTATCCGAACAGATCGCAGAATTCGGACACATAAGGCTTCAATTCTTCCAGATCTTTCGAGCCGGCCGGCCGGGCCGTAACCTGATCCGGGAATTTTATATCTCTGCAGTCGGAGCGCAGGAACATTTTGCCCCCGTGCATCCCGGTGCAGGGAAAAAATCCGACGATTCTGTCGTCTTTCGCTTCGAGACCGAGGACGACGATAAGGCCGCCGGCCTGGTATTCGCCGAGAAAACTTCCTGCAGTCCCGCCGATAATCATCACGGGGATTTTCCCTTTATATTCTTTCATATGGATGCCGGCGCGGTATCCCGCATTGCCTCTGACAAAGATCTTTCCTCCGCGCATAGCATAACCTGCGGCGTCGCCGATGCTCCCCTTCACGATGATTTTTCCTTCATTCATCGTATCGCCGACGGCATCCTGCGCATTGGCGTTGACTGTGAGACATGCGCCGTTCAGGTATGCGCCGAGAGCATTTCCGGCGATCCCTTCGATGGCGATATCTTTGTCTGACATTCCCGCAGCGATAAAACGCTGGCCGCAGCATCCGGTCAGTGTAAAGCGCCGTTCGTCTTTGCGGAGCGCATCGTTTAATTCCTTATGACTAAGGTTAGCAGCATCTATTTTCATAATACTATATCACACCTCCAAAGTATTTCCGTGCAATTTGGGGAAAAAGATATCGATTATCTGCAAATATCGCTTCGTATTATCGTTCTCCCGCATGAAAAATTCCGAGGATTTCCAGTTCTTTGTCGGTCAGTCCGATGCCCCGGAGCATCAGACGGTTGCCGCGCAGCGCTTCGATAGAGTTGATTCCCATGCCTCCCATCAGTTCCTTGATTTCGTACCGCCACGCATTCATCAGATGGATCAGGCGACGGCTTCCTGTATCGGGATCGAGGCGTCTTACCAGTTCCGGCTGCTGTGTTGCTATGCCCCAGTTGCATTTTCCGCTCTGGCAGGTTCGGCAGAGATGGCAGCCGAGAGCTAAGAGCGCGGCGGTGGCGATGTAACAGGCATCCGCACCCAGAGCGACCGCTTTGACCACGTCCGCCGCGGAGCGAATCGAGCCTCCGGCGACAAGAGAGATATTGTTTCGGATACCTTCATCCCGAAGCCGCTGATCTACTGCGGCGAGGGCGAGTTCCACAGGGATGCCGACATTATCGCGTATCCGGGTCGGCGCTGCGCCTGTGCCGCCGCGGAAACCGTCGACGGCGATGATGTCGGCGCCGCTTCTGGCGATGCCGCTGGCGATCGCCGCGATATTGTGAACGGTTGCGACTTTTACGATGACCGGTTTTTTGTACTCTGTAGCTTCCTTCAGGGAAAATACCAGCTGCCTTAGGTCTTCGATGGAATAGATATCGTGATGCGGCGCCGGTGAAATTGCATCGGAGCCTTCCGGAATCATTCTGGTGCGGGACACGTCTCCGATGATCTTCGCACCGGGAAGATGGCCGCCGATGCCGGGTTTTGCTCCCTGACCCATTTTGATCTCAATCGCCGCGCCGGCGTTGAGATAATCCTCATAAACCCCGAATCGTCCGGAAGCCACTTGAACGATCGTGTCTTCGCCATAGCAGTAGAAGTCTTCGTGCAGACCTCCTTCACCGGTATTATACAGAATGCCGAGTTCCGATGCGGCGCGTGCCAGAGAGGCGTGGGCGTTGTAGCTGATAGATCCGTAACTCATGGCGGAGAACATGACGGGCATGGATAATTCGATCTGAGGCGGCAGGCAGCATTTTAATCTGCCATTTTCATCGCGCTGAATTTTCTCCGGCTTTTTTCCGAGAAATACCCGGGTTTCCATGGGCTCGCGGAGAGGATCGATGGGCGGATTTGTCACCTGAGAGGCGTTGATCAGAATTTTGTCCCAGTATACCGGCATCGGCTTCGGATTGCCCATGGAGGACAGAAGCACGCCGCCGCTGCCTGCCTGCTTGTAGATTTCCTTTATCGTGTCGTTCTGCCAGTTCGCGTTTGCCCGCAGCGTGCAGTCACTTTTTACGATCTTCAGCGCTCTGGTCGGGCAGAAAGATACGCAGCGCTGGCAGTTTACACACTTTGTTTCATCTTCTGTTAAAATATTTTTTTTTGCATCGTAGCGATGCACACCGTTGGCGCATTGCTGTTCACAGACTCTGCAGCCGATACAGCGGCTGTCGCTGCGAATCACTTCAAATTCGGGATATATAAATTCTATACTCATCAGTACGCACCGTCCTTTACTTGAATGATAACAGGTTCGCCGCCTGCGGGCGCCCAGATATTTTCCGCGTCCGGTTCCATCGCGCGGATCGCCGCTTCTTCGCTGGCGATAAATACTTTATCGTCTTTTTCGCCGACCACCATGGAACGAAGCTTCAGACGGTCGTTCAGGGCCATCAGGCCGCCGCTGTAGCCGAGGACGATAGAAAACGGACCGGTGATCAGAAGGCTCGGGAAAAGAGTGCGCAGGTAGATATGTTTCTCTTTGTCTTCGAGATCGGTTTTCTCTTCAATCGTGCTCCAAAACGGTGCGGCTGTCACGCTGGCGGCTTCTCCGAGAGTCAGTCCCTGTACGCGGATGAGGTAATCCATAATATAGGTGATGACTTCGGTGTCGGTCTGCAGCGTGCATTTATATCCGAACATTTCGATGAAGCGGCGGTTGGCGTCGTAGGATGAAATTTCACCGTTATGAACGACGGAATAATCGAGCAGCGTAAACGGATGCGCGCCTCCCCACCAGCCGGGCGTATTCGTAGGGTAACGGCCGTGTGCCGTCCAGGAATAGGCCTCGTATTCTTCCAGTCTGTAAAAAACGCCTACGTCTTCAGGAAATCCTACCGCTTTAAACGTCCCCATATTTTTGCCGCTGGAAAATACGTAGGCTCCCTTCATTTCAGCGTTGATTTTCATGACGGTACGGGCTACAAATTCTTTTTCATCCAGCTGTGCTGAGATGAGAACGGATTTTAACGGAGCGACAAAATATCTCCAGATAATCGGTTCGTCGGTGATCGCCGGAATTTTGCGGGTTGGAATAATTTCCGACTGGACGATTTCGAAGTGTTCCTTTAAAAATGCTTCGCAGTTTTTTCGCGTAGTCCGTTCATCGAAAAACATGTGCAGCGCATAGAAATCTTTATATTGGGGATAGATTCCGTATCCTGCGAATCCTCCGCCCAGTCCGTTGGAACGGTCGTGCATCGGTCTCATCGCATCGGTGATTTTCTCGCCGGACATTTTATTTCCTTCTCTGGAGATAACGGCGGCGATAGCGCAGCCGGAGGGGATTCGTACCTGACCTTCTATTTTCATATTGTTTCCTTTCCTTTCAGAGAGATCGAAAAAAGAAAAGACGCTCATTTCGGTACAGAACGGACTGTACTGAAATGAACGCCTTTGCTCATTTGTCAGTAATATACACCGAGGTCTGCGTTTTGTCAAGAATAAAACACTGGAATTTGAAGACCGGCAGAATGGGAAAGAAAAAATGAAAAAGGGGGTTGACAAAATCCGCCTGACAGGTGTTTAATACAAGAAGCGAAGGCAACGGCGTCTTTGAGTGGTGAGCTCAAAGACGTTTTTTGCTTTTTGGAAATGAATTCCGAAGGCGGCGGATCCGCACGCGAGTCGTAAAATCCGGCGAGGTCTCCGAAGCAGGTGCGTTGAGAAACGCTGCCGTCCCGGTGAAAAAAGAAAAAGGATTGGTAAAGCGAAGAAAGGCAAAGGCGTCTTTCATGTTGTTGATATACATGAAAGACGCCTTTGTCTTTTTTATCAGAGAAAAAGGAGAAAAAATTATGGGAACTGTATCAGAATATTTCGGCAGTCTGGTTTTTGACGACAGAGTGATGAAAGCAACTCTATCCAAAGAGGTCTATGATTCTCTGAAGACGACGATCGACGAGGGCACAGAGCTGGATATCGGCGTTGCCAATGCGGTGGCGGCTGCGATGAAGGACTGGGCGGTCGCCAGAGGAGCGACACATTTCACACATTGGTTTCAGCCTCTTACCGGAATTACGGCGGAAAAGCACGACAGCTTTATTTCACCGTCTCCGGACGGCGGAGTGATTATGGAATTCTCAGGAAAAGAACTCATCAAAGGGGAACCGGACGCATCTTCCTTTCCCAGCGGCGGTCTGCGTGCGACTTTTGAAGCGAGGGGCTATACTGCGTGGGATCCGACTTCCTATGCCTTTATCAAGGGAAAAACTCTCTGTATTCCTACGGCATTCTGTTCTTACGGCGGGCATGCGCTGGATAAAAAGACGCCTCTGCTTCGTTCGATGGAGGCGCTCAACAGACAGGCGCTGCGCATTCTCCGCCTGTTCGGCAATGATACCGCAAAATGTGTCCGTTCTTCCGTAGGTCCGGAACAGGAATATTTCCTCATAACGAAGGAAATGTACGATCAGCGCCCCGATCTGCGATTTACCGGCCGCACGCTGTTCGGTGCGAAGCCGCCCAAAGGGCAGGAGATGGATGATCACTATTTCGGCGTGATTAAGCCGCGGGTGGCGGCATTTATGAAAGAGCTGGATGACGAGCTGTGGAAACTGGGGATTCTGGCAAAGACAGAACACAACGAAGTCGCTCCCGCCCAGCATGAGCTGGCGCCTGTCTATACCACGACAAATATCGCGACAGATCATAATCAGCTGACGATGGAAATTATGCAGAAGGTGGCGGCCAAACACGGCCTCGTGTGTCTGCTCCATGAAAAACCTTTCGCGGGAGTGAACGGCAGCGGCAAACACAATAACTGGTCCATCGCTTCCGATACGGGTCAGAATCTGCTTTCTCCCGGAGAGACTCCTTATGAAAACGCCCAGTTCCTCCTGTTTTTGTGCGCGGTAATCAAGGCGGTGGACGATTATCAGGATCTGCTGCGCATTTCTGTAGCCACCGCGGGAAACGATCACCGGCTGGGAGCGAATGAAGCGCCTCCCGCTGTGGTTTCCGTCTTTCTCGGAGACGAATTGAATGCGGTACTCGAGGCGATTGAAAACGACGCCCCATACCGGGAAACGGAGAAGACGCAGATGAAGCTCGGCGTCGATGTGCTCCCGAAATTCAACCGCGATACTACCGACCGCAACAGAACTTCGCCTTTCGCTTTTACCGGCAATAAGTTCGAGTTCCGCATGCTGGGATCCTCCAACAGTATCGCCTGCGCCAATATCATGCTGAACAGCGCTGTAGCTGAAAGTCTCAGAATTTATGCTGACCGTTTGGAACAGGCGGAGGATTTTGAAAGTGCGCTTCATGAGATGATTCAAAAAACGATCCGGGATCACAAACGTATCATTTTTAACGGCAATGGATATGACGAAAGCTGGATCAAGGAAGCGGTTGAAAAACGCGGACTTTTAAACTTGCGTACTACACCGGATGCAGTGCCTCATATCCTTGATAAGAAGAATGTCGATATGCTGACGCTTCACGGTGTATTTTCCGAGGCGGAGATCCGATCCCGCTACGAGATCACACTGGATAATTACTGTAAGACGGTGAGAATTGAGGCGAATACGATGGCGGACATGGCCAAGACACAGATTGCTCCTGCGGTCGAGGCCTATGCCGCAGATGTGGCGAGAGCTGCGACTGCAAAGAAAAGTCTCGTTCCGGATATCAGCTGCGCTTATGAAATCGGGCTGGTGAAGAAGCTCTCCGCTCTGACGGATCGTATTTCGGTACAGGCGGAAAAATTGGAAGAGGCTCTCATGGCGCTTCACGGAACCGAGGATGTGGCGGTGGAATCCGCGGTCATACGCGATACCGTTCTCACCGGGATGAGTGAGCTGAGAGTCGCCTGCGATGAGGCGGAGACTCTTACAGCTAAGAGTTACTGGCCGTTTCCGATATATGCGGATCTGCTGTTCGGGGTCAGGTAGAAGAAAAGGAGAAAGGTATGCGGTTTACAAAAATGCACGGTCTGGGCAACGATTATCTGTATGTTTACGGCCCGGTACCGGAAAATATCGGGGAATTGTCTGTAAAGCTGTCCGACCGCAACTTCGGCGCAGGTTCGGACGGAATGATTTATATTTCTCCATCGGAGAGAGCCGATTTTAAAATGCGTATCTTCAACGCCGACGGAAGCGAAGCGAAAATGTGCGGAAACGGTATACGCTGTGTGGGAAAGTATGTTTTTGACAAGGGGTATACGAACAGAACTCATCTGAGGATCGAAACTCTGTCCGGACTCAGAGAACTGGACCTGCAGATTGCGGGGGGCAAGGTAAAAAGCGTGATCGTCGGCATGGGGAAAGCTGCGGTGGGGGATGATATCGCTTTCCGCGCGGGAGACGCGGATATCGTATGCACGCCTGTGTCCGTGGGAAATCCCCACGCGGTCATCTTTGCCGATGACGTCGAAGAAATTCCTCTGACCGTGCTGGGTCCGCAGATCGAACATCACGAGAATTTTCCCGGAGGGGTGAATGTGGAGTTCGTTCAGGTTCTCTCTGAAAAAGAGCTGCGCATGCGCGTATGGGAGCGGGGCAGCGGTGTAACGATGGCATGCGGGACCGGAGCGTGCGCCAGTGCGGCAGCGGCTGCAGCGAGGGGGTACTGTGAATATGATACTCCGGTGTCGGTTCACCTGGACGGAGGAACACTGAAGATTCAGATCGCCCGAAACGGAGCCGTGACCATGGCCGGTCCGGCGGAAATTGTTTATGAAGGAGAGATTGCGATATGATTACTCCCAATATGCATTATGCGGATTTAAAGGATTCTTATCTGTTCTACAACATCGCTCAGAAGACGAAAGCGTATCTTGAAGCGAATCCGTCAGAGCATCTGTGCCGCATGGGGATCGGTGATGTATCCCTGCCGCTCTGCGATGCCGTGATCCGCGCTTTACATGAGGCCGTCGATGATCAGGCGGCGCCGGAACGTTTTCACGGCTATATGCCGGAATGCGGAGCGCCGTTTCTGAGGGAGGCGGTCGCCGGCTATTATGAGAGAAGGGGGGTCGTGCTTTCTGCCGACGAAATCTTCGTATCCAGCGGAGCCAGTGATGAACTCGGCGATATCCTCGATTTGTTCGACAGGAAAAGCAGCGCTCTGGTCATCGAACCGGCGTATCCTGCTTATGTGGACGCTAACGTGATGGCGGGGAGAAAAATCGTTCGCCTGACTTCCGGAGAGGAAAACGGATTCCTGCCGGAACCGCGGGAGGACATCGAAGCGGATCTCCTCTACATCTGTTCGCCGAACAATCCTACCGGTGCGGTTTTCAGCCGTGATCAGCTTCAGGCATGGGTGGATTTTGCAAATCGAAAGGGTTCGATTATCCTGTTTGACGCTGCCTATGAGGCTTTTATAGAGGATGAAACTCTGCCGCACAGTATTTTTGAGATAGACGGAGCGAAAACCTGTGCTGTTGAGATTTGTTCTCTCTCCAAAACGGCGGGATTCACCGGAACACGGCTGGGCTATACCGTCGTGCCGAAGGAGCTGGAGCGGAGCGGTATGAATCTGCATGATATGTGGATGCGCAATCGCACGACTAAGACAAACGGCGTCTCTTATATCATCCAGAAAGGTGCAGCGGCTGTCTTCACACCGGAGGGACAGCGGCAGATTCATGAGAATATCGGAGTATACAAGAAAAATGCAAAGGTACTGATGGATGCGCTGGATCAGCTGGGAATCTGGTACTGCGGAGGAAAAAATGCTCCGTATATCTGGATGAGATGTCCGGGGAACATGGACAGCTGGGAATTTTTTGATTATCTGTTAAACGAAGCACAGATTATAGGCACGCCGGGAGAGGGCTTTGGTGCATGCGGTCAGGGATATTTCCGGTTTTCCTCTTTCGGAAGTCCGGAGGATACGCGCGAAGCGGCGCAGCGTCTGATCAGACTGCTGGAAAAATAGGAACGCAGAGAAAGAAGTGATAAAGATGCGTGATTATAAGGAAGAATTTGAAAACAGAGTGCAGTTTATCAGGTCTGTATTGGCAGACAGCGGCGCAGAAGGCATCGTGTACGGCAATAGCGGAGGAAAGGATTCCGCCTTAACCGGTATTCTCTGCAAGGCCGCCTGTGAAAATACGACGGGCATCATTCTGCCGTGTACGGCGAAACGCAATTACACTCAGGATGCGGCGGATGCCCGGACCGTTGCGGAAGAGTATGGCATCGAGATACGCACGGTGGATCTGACGCCGGTCAAAGAAGCGGAAATCCGCGCTCTGCAGGAGGTGACTCCGCTGAATGAGGCTGCGCTGTCCAATATGGCGCCCCGCCTCAGAATGCTGACTCTGTATGCGGTGGCCGCAGCGGAAAACAGACTGGTGGCGGGTACAGGCAATCGGAGTGAGGCTTATGTGGGCTACTTCACAAAATGGGGTGACGGCGCTTATGATTTCAATCCCATCGGCGATCTGACCGTCACCGAAGTTTATGAATTTCTCAGGTATTTAAATGCCCCGGGATGTGTCATCGACAAGGCCCCTTCCGCAGCCCTGTTTGACGGTCAGACGGATGAAGCGGAGATGGGAATGACCTATGCGGAACTGGATTCCTATCTTTTGGGAGGAACGATTGCAGAGGACAAAAAGCAGATCGCTGATCGGATGCATCGAAAGAGCGAGCATAAGAGAAGCGGGGTTCGTTCTTTCGCCGGCGGCCAGAGGATGGAGCGATAAAAACAGGCGAATCTGCCGGTCTGTACAGACAAGACTTCGATAGACAAGTGAAAGAATAAAACAGACGCCGACGGTGAATTCGACGGAAAGGACGCAGCGTTTCGCGGATATCTTCTGCCGGCGTGAATAAAGTTGATATTGGTAAAAAGTATGGAAAAAGCCCCTTTCTGACCGGCCTTCTATCGTTAGATTTTCGGATCTGACGCGGGAGCCGGTTCGGAAGGGGCGTTTATGTTTTCTGTCGACGGTAGTTCCTCTATATCAGCAGACGGATATTTTTTCCGTCCCCTTCGATGAGCCCGTCTTTTTTCATGTGTTTCAGCTCCCGCGTCATGGCGCTGCGGTCTACGCACAGATAGTCGGCCAGGGTGGTCATACTGTACGGCAGCTGAAAATCATTTGTGCCGATAACTGCGGAGAGCTGGTAAAAATAATTGACCAGTTTTTCGCGGATCGTTCTCTGGCTGAGAATATTCACTCTCGCGCTCAGCGTGCTCGTCTTTTTGGACATGAGCTCCAGCAGATTCGAAATCAGCGCGGTATGGCAGCTGCAGGCGTTTTCGCACTGCCTCTGAATGTGTTCGTTGGGGATAAAGGCGATTTTGGCGGGCTTGAGACACTTTGCGGTAATGGTGTCATTTTCTTCGGGCGTATAGGAATACAGCCGCCCAAACATTTCATTTTTTTCGATGATTTCCAGAATGCTTTTTCTTCCGTTGAAATCAATCCGTGAGATTTCCACGGATCCGCTGAGCACGATACCGATGTCATGATGGTAATATTTTCGGATGTCCAGCTCCTGTTCTCCATTCAGCGACACGAAAGAGGTCTGGAAGCAGCTCATCATGCGCCGGCAGTCCTGATCGGTGATGTGGTCGAAAAGTGGGATCTCAGAAAAATTCATAAAAACCTCCTGTACTGTTGCATATGCAACAGCTTATCTGTGATATTATGGTATCATAAAAACAGCTGAAAGAGAGCAATATTATGAAAATTTACCCCGGTTTGTAGGAGATTCGCATCTGTTTTTTTCCGGATCGTATGCTATAATATGGGGAAGATACCGCAGAAGCGGAAAAGATGGGAAAATTATATTTAACGTTGAAAGGAGATAAGAATTATGGCTAAGTTTGTATGTCAGGTATGCGGTTACGTTCACGAGGGCGATCAGGCTCCGGAAAAATGTCCGGTATGCGGAGTTCCTGCAGAAAAGTTCAAGGAAATGAAGGGCGAAATGGAATGGGCCGCAGAGCATGTGGTAGGCGTTGCAAAGGATGTAGATGAAGATATCAAGGCTGATCTGAGAGCCAACTTCGAAGGCGAATGTACAGAAGTGGGCATGTATCTGGCTATGGCGAGAGTCGCTCACAGAGAAGGTTATCCTGAAATCGGTCTCTACTGGGAGAAGGCAGCATGGGAAGAAGCAGAGCATGCTGCGAAGTTCGCTGAACTGCTGGGCGAAGTAGTAACTGACAGCACGAAGAAGAATCTGGAACTGCGCGTGGAAGCGGAATACGGCGCTACAGCAGGTAAGACAGATCTGGCAGTCAGAGCAAAGAAAGCAAATCTGGATGCGATCCACGATACTGTTCACGAAATGGCAAGAGATGAAGCGAGACACGGTAAGGCGCTGAAGGGGTTACTCGAAAGATACTTCGGATAAGTCGTCTGTCGGCTCATCGCATTCTGCGGAAGGGGAAACCGGAAACGGGTTCCCCTTCTTCGTCGTTTTTGACAAAATATTCAGCTTCGATTTGTGTCGTTTTTTGGCGATATTTGTACAACAGCCTTGATTGAAGGGGTGATTTTTCAGATGTTAAAATTTATTGCACAAGGAGGTTGATATGAAAAACTACGGCAGGTTCTTTAACGAAAGAAATGAAAAACACAAATTGACCGCCGTCATTCTCTTAACTGCAGGGATTATAACTTTTGTTGCTGTACTGCACACGGTTCGCGTGATTATCCGTGAATCGGGAGGTGCGCTGGAAAGGGACGCGCAGATCGTGGCAAGCCTCTTTAGTTTATGCGGTATCATTTTGCTGACGGCTTTGATTTTATTCTTTGTCTGGAATGTCCGGATCGCGGCAAAATTTGAAATCTGCAGAATGGGAGCGGAGCTGGACCGGGAAAAAATCGCCAATCAGGCCAAAAGTGATTTTCTGTCCGGCATGTCTCACGAGCTTCGAACGCCGATGAACGCTATCGTGGGACTGACGACACTGGCCAGAAGATCTGTGGGAGATGAACAGAAGACGACGATGTATCTGCGGAAATTGGAAATTTCCACGTCATATATGTTGTCTCTGATCAACGATATCCTTGAGATGTCCAGAATTGAAAGGGGAAAAATGACGCTCTACCAGATTCCTTTCGATTTTTATGAGGTTGTGGAAGCGGTAGACGCGATGATGTGTCAGATCAGCGGTGAAAAACAGCAGCATTTTGAAATGGATATCAGAGTAGAACATCATCAGATTATCGGGGATAAAGTACGGCTCCAGCAGATCATCATAAATCTGCTGAATAATGCGGTGAAATATACCGGCACAGGGGGACGGATCCGTTTGGAAATCGAGGAACGGAAGATGGAAGACGGAAAGGTATGGCTGTATGTAGAAGTTTCTGATACGGGAATCGGCATCCGTCCGGAAGATCAGGAGCGGATCTTTGAACCGTTTGAAGAGGCGGAGGGAAAAGAGCGGGGCGATGCGTTTGCCGCCGGAGGAACAGGTCTGGGACTCAGTATCTGCCGCGATCTTCTCCGTCGGATGGGCAGCGAGATTCACGTGCAGAGTGTGCCGAATCAAGGATCTGTTTTTTCTTTTGAAGCGGCATTTGAATGTGCGGAGAGCGAACTTTTTCCGGAGGATGAAATCCCGCAGGGGACCTGGGATTTGAGCGGAAGACGTTTTCTGGTAGCTGAGGACAATGAAATGAATCGGAATATGCTGATCGACCTGCTGATGGACGAAGGGGTGGAATGCGATCCTGCGGAGGACGGACTGGAGGCTCTTCAGATGTTTGAAAAATCGAAGCCCGGTACTTATGACGCGGTGTTGATGGATATTCAGATGCCGCGGATGGACGGTCTGAAAGCCACGTCGAAAATCCGGACTTCCGCTCACGCTGATGCGGCGGTGGTTCCGGTGGTGGCCATGTCGGCCTACGCTTTTACCGAGGACATCGAAAAAAGCCGGCAGGCGGGGATGGATGAATATATTACGAAACCGATTAATATTGTCGAATTGTGCAAATTGCTGAATCATCTCATTGCATTGCACGCGAAAGGGGCTTGATTTTCCGGCTGATTATGCAAATGCATAAAAAACACATAAATATTTTAAATTTTAGCATTTAACTTTCAAATGATTAGTGTTAGAATAAGGTGAAACTATTTTTTATCGAGAGAAAAATAATTTATAGGGGGAATTTGAAATGCAGGGTAATGCAGGTGATATGAAATATCTGGCGGTATTCTATGATATGATGCGCAAGTATCAGGAGTCCTGTAAGGAGAGTCTGGGCGACTACAGTTTTACTCCGAATGAAACGTCTATGATGATTTTTATGCTGGAACATCCGGAGGTGGATACGGCGAAGGAAATCGCCGTAAATCTGGGGATTTCTCAGTCGCTGATCTGCCGTTCCGTGGATTCTCTGACGAGGAAAGGATTTCTGAGCACAGAAAAGGACAAGAAGGACCGCAGAGTGAATCATCTCACGCTCAATATCGAGGACAAGGAGCTGGAGCAGACCCTCGGCAAAATGAAGCGCAATTTTCTTGAACGGATGACAGACGGCGTAACGGAAGACGAGCTGACCGTATTTCAGCAGGTCGTCGATAAAATGGCGGACAATATCGGTATCCGTACCGATCGTCTCGGCTGAAAAAGCAGACAGCTGTACCGACAGAAGAAATCATTCTTCTGGATCGCGTACGGCTGTTTTTATTTTTTGCGCGGAATTTCGGCGCGGCGGTATCTTTGCAATGGCGTCAGATTTGCCGGCGGGCTGCGGGAAGAGCGGCATTCTGCCCGAGAAAAGTTCCAAAAGGAACAGGAGCGCGGCGGCGTACATATATTGACAGAGTAAGCAGCAATCCGTGTCAGCAAGAGTCTCAGTTTGTATCGGAAAATGAGGTGAAAACCATGTCAGTCAAAGAGTACAGTCTGAAACGGGACGGCGACCAAAAAGTATCCGCCGATTTTCGCGTCAGAGAGTTTCGCTGCAAAGACGGCAGCGATAAAATCCTTCTGTCGCCGGAGACGGTGAAAATTATCCAGTCCGTCCGGGATTATTTCGGAAAACCGGTGACGATCAATTCGGCTTACCGGACTCCTCAGTACAATAAGAAAGTTGGCGGCGCTTCCAACTCTCAGCATGTCAAAGGCACCGCCTGCGATATCGCTGTGAAGGATGTGCCTCCGAAAGCAGTGGCCGCTTATCTGGAGGCTTTTTTTCCAAAGACGGGAATCGGCCTTTACGGAAGTTTTGTCCATGTGGATACCAGAGGTTACGCAGTCCGCTGGAAAAATACCGGCAGCAATACAGTGAAAGCTTTCGGGCTCGGAAAAATTTATGAAAAATATCGTGCGCAAAAGAATGAGAATAACGAAAACGATGGAAAAGAGGAAGAGGAAATGACACAGGCACAGTTTGATAAAATGTTAGATAATTATTTCGCCAGACTGGCAGAAAAAAAGCCCAACGACTGGTCGGAAGAGGACAGAAAATGGGCCGAGGAAAATAAGATTATCCAAGGCGATCCCGACGGCAGTAAAAGATACGGTTCTTTCATCACCAGAGAAGAAGCGGCGGCTATGATTCACAGGGCCGTGGAGAAGCTGGAAGAAAAAAAATAAAACGTTTTTCACCGATGTGACGGCGTTTTCTGAAATATGGCCTGTCCTTAATCGCGCTGTGATGTAACGCTTCCGTTTTCAGATATCCAGCGAAGAAAGCGGAGAGAATGACGAGACCGGACCCGATCCTCGGATTTGAAGAGGGATCAGATTTAAGTTCTGATCCGGTGAAAATCGGAGATGCGGGCCCGGTCTTTTTTTGCGGCCGGCTGCGGCTCTAAGAGGGATATTTCAGATGCAGCAGCTCTTCATTGAGACCTTCGGCGTAGGAAATCTGACGGATGGTAAATCCTTCGTAGCGGTAGATCAGATCGTCCGGCACCAAAAGTTCCGCGGCAAAGCGATTGGCTTCCTTTTCTGTTTTTGAGGTGAGAAGCAACGTTTTGTTCCGGATAAAATAACAGTTTTGTTTCCGGTGAAGCACCGCGTGACCTAATTCGTGTGCCATCACCATTGTGCGTTCGTTATCCGGCAGTTCCTGATTCAGAAAGATATACCGGTGATTTTTCAGAAACATATAACAGCCGTCGCAGCCCGGACTTCCGATTTGTACTTCTATATTTAACGCTTCGGCAATTTCAAAAGGGTTGCGGGTCTGATATTTTTTTATGAGCCGCTGAACGGTCCGGCAGATAATATCGTTCAAATGATACACCTCTTTTCGGGTGAATATTTCCATATTATATATTCGACAGGGATATCAGATTCTTCTCCGGAAGGAGTCCCGGCAGGTGAGATTCCGGCCTTTTGGGATCCCGTCGGGTGTCCGGTCATTTGGACGGCCTTCCGCCTGATCTGCCGTCCGCAGATGCGGAAATTCGGCGCTGCATTATGAATTCTCAAGCCCTGTCAGGGTTTTTATCAGTTTTGTTTTTATATGGATTGTACTTTTCTTTATTTATGATTTTAAGTCTTTTCAGAGCGATTTCCAGTTCTTCGCGGAAAAGTTCCGCTGATTCCGGGGATAGGGGTTCACCGTCATAGCTGGCGGGACCATCTTCTCCTGAAGAAAGTTTTTCCATAATATTGTTGAGATCTCTTGCGATATCTTTTCTGTCTCTTTCGCTGAGGCTGCTGTTTTCGCTTTTCTCTCCTTTTGTCAGATATTCGATGGGAACGGAAAAATAATCCGCGAGTTTCTGCAGAATCGCCATACTGGGCGAGCTGGTCTTCCATTTTGAAGAAGCGCCGTTGCTGATGCCGATATCTTTTTCCATTTTTCCCTGTGTAACGCCCTTTTCTTTGCATAGGTGTTTGACTCGTTCAAGTAATGTCATGGTCGCCTCCATAAAATGTAAAAACTTTCAGTAAACTTGTTGACAAACAGAAAACTTTCAGTATAATGAAAAATGAAAACGGAAAGAATTCAGCAAAATACAACAAGAAACGAGTGATTTTGTAAAATATTCAGTTAATTAGGTAAATCAATCATAGAATATTTTCAGCGCTCTGTCAATGCGATTGTTGGATTTTAGTGGAAAGGAGGTTGAATGATGAAAGGCATCACAGAGATTTTAAAAAATCTCAGAAAAATACGTTCGGAGATGGAGGGACTGGAACTTCTGATTGAGGATATATCGAAGACGACGGTAACAGACGTCGTTTCGGGGTCCTCCTGCGAATTTCCTTATACCGCCAGGCGGTTTTCCATCACCGGCGTGGATATGGAGAGGCTGAACGAAGTGACGCTGAAACTGGTAAAGAAACGGTCGGAATATGCGGCGCAGCTGGAACAGGCGGAAAGATTTCTGGAGGATGTTCCGGATCCGGAGATGCGGAATATTCTTCGGCTCAGATATGAGCTGGGAATGTCCTGGGTGAAGATCGGATTTAAATGTGACAGCACGGAAAGCGCTGTCCGTATGAAGGCGGAAAGATTTTTAAATAAAATGGAGCAGTGTTCAACATGTTCGTTTGAAAGATGCTAACATGGTATTTGTCAGAAGTGGATGACAAGCGAATCTTTTTCAAATCTCTTTTGGACATCGGAAACGGATACCGGCAAAACCCTGCTGCATTTGCGGCAGGGTTTTTATTATCGGCGAAAGGGGGAGATCGGATGGGCTAAATAAGAAAAACACCGGTCGGAGGGAGTATCTCCGCCGGAAAAGAACGACGGGAAAGGAAGGATTAGGTAATGGTAAATGAAATTATAACGGGCGTATCGGAAAAGATACAGTCTTCTTTCGGTGAAGGGTATCCCGTTTACCGGAATGAGCGGGATCGAGGTGAGGACAGTCCCTGTTTTATCGTTTCTGTACGATCTCCTTCAGTGATTATGTATGTTGGGGGACGCAGAAAGATGACCGTCCCGTTGGACGTCGGCTATTTTCCGGCGGAAGCCGGCAGCAGCGAGGAGATGCTCGATACGGCGGAGAAGCTGCTGGACGCCTTGGAATATATTGCGCTGAAAGAAGAAAACAGCGGCCTGCGGGGCAGCGCTGTCAGCTGGGAGATCGCTGAAGGAATGCTTCATTTCTATATCACGTACTGCGCGCTTCAGAAAAAAAGCGCAGATCTTGTCTATATGGAAGGAGCGGAGATAACCGCAGGAACGTCAAAAGACCGGCCGGGCACGGACGAGTGAGGAGTCCGTGAAATTCGCGGAAACAGTAAAGTTTGAAGAAGAAAAGCATTCTGACATTAAAAAGATATTACAGCAGCCGGAATCTGCTGACAGCGCTGTGGAATGAAGGATAGATCTGTTCTGTCGGAAGACGGAAAGCAGAACCGGCGGATTTATGAGAGGAGTGAACTAATTATGGCACTTGGAGGCGGAACATGGCTTACACAGAGTAAGGTTCTTCCGGGAAGTTATATCAATTTTGTATCTGCGGCAAAAGCGTCCGCGGCATTATCCGATCGGGGTACGGTGACGATGCCTGTGGAATTGAGCTGGGGACCGGAGGACCAGGTCTTTACGGTAGAGAGCGGAGATTTCCAGAAAAACTCTCAGGAGATTTTCGGATATGCGTATACCGATGAAAGGATGCAGATGATGCGGGAAATTTTTTCCCATGCGAAGACGGCGCATTTTTACCGCGTCAACAGCGGCGGCGTAAAGGCGTCCAATAAATTTGCCAGCGCCCGTTACAGCGGTACGAGAGGCAATGATCTTAAGATCGTAATCACAAAAAATGAGAATTACGCAGAGGAGACCAATAAAGTTTACGATGTCGCCACTTATCTGGGAACTTCCTGCGTCGATTTTCAACAGGGCGTACAGGAGATGGGGGATCTCAGAGACAATTCGTATGTCACCTTCCTGTCTTCCGCTTCGCTGGAACCTACCGCTTCTCTTCCGCTGACCGGCGGTACGGACGGAAGCACCGATGACGGCGGATATCAGAAATATCTGGACAAGATTGAATCTTATTCTTTCAATACGATGGGATGCGCCTGCACAGAAGAAACGGTTAAAGCATTGTTCGCGGCGTTTACAAAGAGGATGAGAGAGGAGAACGGCGTAAAGTTTCAGACGGTGCTCTTCCGTTATACAAAAGCGGATCATGAGGGCGTCATCTCGGTGGAAAACGGACTTGCAGCCGCTAAAGACGACGCGTCGCTGGTGTATTGGACCGCTGGAGCAGAAGCGGCGTGTGAGGTGAATCGAAGTCTTACGAACGTCACCTATGACGGTGAACTGGATGTAGACGCCGAATATACGCAGACGCAGTTGGAAGAGGCGATAAAGAGCGGAAAACTGATTTTCCACAAGGTCAACGATGAGATTCGTCTGCTGACAGATATCAACACCTTTGTAAGTGTCACCGATGAGAAATCGGCGGACTTTTCCAGCAATCAGACGGTTCGTGTACTGGACCAGATCGGCAACGATATCGCAGCTCTGTTCAACCGGAAGTATCTGGGCAAAGTACCCAATGATGAAGCAGGAAGGATCAGTCTTTGGAACGACATCGTAAAACATCACGAGCAGCTTCAGAGTATTCGAGCAATCGAGGGATTTTCAAGCAGCAATGTGACGGTGGAAATCGGCGATACAAAAAAATCCGTTTTGGTCACCGATTATGTGACGCCGGTCAATGCGATGGAACAGCTTTATATGACAGTGATTGTCCAGTAGAAAGGAGAAAGTGAGTATTATGGCAAATGTTATGACAGCGAAGGACGCGGTATCCGGTTCTCTGGCTGAGTGTTTCGTTACAGTGAATGATGAGCGCTATAATTTTATGCAGCTCATCAATTTTGAAGCGAAGTGGACGATGAACATCTCGGAAATTCCGATTCTGGGAAAGGTCTCCAAGGGACATAAGCCTTCCGGAGGCAGCGGTGAATTTTCCGGAACGATGCACTTCAACCAGTCGGTGATGAGGGAGCTCATGCTTCATTACAAGAATACAGGGGAAGTGTTCTATTTTGATGTTCAGGTTACTAATGAAGATCCTACGTCAGCAGTGGGACGTCAGACTGTTATTCTCAGAGACTGCCTGATCGAAGGAGGGATTCTGGCGAAATTTGACGCTGATGCGGAATATCTGGATGAAGAAATTTCCGGTACTTTTGAAGATTGGGACATGCCTGAGAAATTCAGCGGTCTCGACGGTATGCAGTAAGGAGTGAAGGATGAGTATGACACTGACCGCATTTTTAGCGGAAAACGCAGATCAGATTGAAAACGAAAAATATGTCGTCTCTCCCCGTTTTCGGGGAGAGGACGGGCAGCCGATCCCTTGGGAGATCCGCTGCATCTCCAGCGCGGAGGATGAGGCTCTGAGGAAGAGCTGTACGAAGAGAGTTCCTGTTCCGGGAAAGAAGAATCAGTTTACGATGGAGACGGATTTTAACCAGTATCTTGGAAAGCTTGCGGCTGCCTGCACGGTATATCCGAATCTTAACGATACGGTTCTGCAGGACAGCTACCGGGTTATGGGCGCGGATAATTTGCTCAAAGCCATGCTCAGCGCCGGAGAATTTGCCGCATTCGTAGAGAAGCTGCAGCAGATCTGCGGATTTGACAGCAGTCTGCAGGATCAGGTAGACGAAGCAAAAAACTGATCGAGGGCGGTGACAGTGAAGCGAATTTTGCATATTACTGCCTGCACGAATTTCACTTGCTGCCGTCCGATTTTCTGCAGCTGCCGCGGAGAGAAAAGGCATTTATCATCGCTGCAATTCAAGTGCGGGCAGAGAATGAAAGAAAAAAACAGAAAGAAATGGAACGAAAGTCTGCGCGGAGGAGGTGATGCGATATGGCGACGATGGAAACAACTTTCACACTTTACGACAGAGCATCCGCTCCGCTGAGAGAGATCAACCGCACGATCAGCGCCGTTATGGAAAATTATGAGAATCTTCAGGCGAAAATGGAGTACAGTATCGATCCCTCCGGTATTCGGAAAATGAATATGGAACTGTCGAAAACCGGAAAGGAATTTCTCTCTCTCGGAGAAAATATCCGGATCGCCTCGCAGGAAATGCAGAAAGGCGGATTCGGTTCCGGAAAACTGGCGAGCGGTCTAAAAAATCTGGCGTCGAAAATCGATGTTGCCGGCGGGATTAAAAAAGCAGTGGCGCTTTCCGACCGCATGATGGAGACCAGCAGCCGGCTGCGTCTGACGGTGGAAGACGAAGGTTCTGTCTCTGAACTGGAAAACAAGATTATGGCGTCCGCACAGCGGTCCCGAATGGCGTACTTCGATACTGCGGATGCAGTGGCGGAATTCAGTCGTAAAGCGGGAAGCGTTTTCGGCGGGGATACCGATCAGATGATCGCTTTTGTGGAACAGGCAAACAAACAGTTCACTTTGGGCGGCGCATCTGCGGAAGAGCAGAAGAGCGCGATGGAACAGCTGACGAACGCGATGGCGTCAGGAGTCCTGAAAGGAGAAGAACTCAGATCTGTCCTGGAAGCGGCTCCTGAAATCGGCCGGGCGATCGAAGACTATATGGGAATCGCGGAAGGATCGATTCAAAGCGTGGCGGATCAGGGAGTGGTCACCTCCGACGTCGTGAAGAACGCGCTTTTATCAGCGGCCGAAGGAACAGAGGAGCGCTTTGGGGCTATACCGAAAACCTGGTCGCAGATATGGACTTCGATGAAGAATCAGGCTCTCTCCGTCTTTTCTCCGATCCTGGCTAAGATGAATCAGGTGATGAACAGCTCTCAGTTTCAGCAAATCACGGCGGCGCTGATGACAGGACTGGCAGCGGTAGGAGGAATCGCATCTCAGATCTTCGGTATTATTGCCGGAATCGCATCGGTTATCGTGGACAACTGGTCTATGATCGGCCCGGCGGTTCTCGGCGCAGTCGCGGCCTTCGGCGCTTACCAGATTGCGGTAAACGCGGCTGCGGCGGCAACGAGAATCGCGTCCATGGCCACGGCTGTATGGGAGGCCGTACAGCGGGGGTTTAATGCGGTGATGGGTTTGAATCCGATTTTTCTGATCATTATCGCCGTCATCGCGCTGATCGCTGTTATCTTTCTTGTAGTTGCGGCGATAAACAAAGTACTCGGAACGTCATTTTCCGCTTTGGGCATAATCTGCGCCGCTGTAGTAACGGCGGGAGCTATCATCGGAAACCTGATCATCGGTTTGTTTAACGGGATCGTGCAGGCGCTTTGGACTATTTTCGTAGAACCGTTTTTCGGGATTGTAGAATGGATTCTCAACGTTGCAAATGGTGGGTTTGACAGTTTCGGAGATGCGGTTCTCAATTTGATCGGTAATATAATCTCATGGTTTCTGTCTCTGGGAAAGGTGGTCACAAAGATTATCGATGCTATCTTCGGTACGGATTGGACAGCGTCGCTGAGCAATCTGCAGGATGAGGTGCTCGCTTGGGGAAAAAATGAAAGTTCCATCACGCTGGACCGCAGCGCGCCTGAAATTTCCGAACGTCTGAATTATTCCGATCTCGCCAGAGGAGCTTATGACTGGGGCGATTCGAAGCAGAGTCAAATCTCGGACAAGCTTAAGAACGGCATGAGTTTCGACAATATTTCCGATCTGCTCAAAGGATCGGATCTCAGCCAATACGGGAATCTGGGTACAGGCGGCATTGCCGGTTCTGTCAATCCCGCAGGGCTCGCGGACGCTGTCAGCCAGACGGCGGAAAATACCGGATCTGCGGCGGAGAATACCGATCGGATCGCAGGGAGCGTGGAGATGTCCAACGAGGAGCTGCAGTGGCTTCGCGAGATCGCGGAGCGAGAAGTGATCAATCGCTATACGACAGCGGAAATCCGGGTGGAAATGAATAATAATAATACCATCGCTTCCGATATGGATATCGACGGTGTCGTCAGCCTTTTTGAGGCAAAAGTAGCAGAAGCGCTGGATATCAGTGAGGAAGGAGTGCACAACTGATGTATCAATTCTATATGGACGGTGTTCTGCTGCCGGTTACACCGAAATCTATGACGCTGAAGATCAGCAATCAAAATGAGACGATTACCCTGATTAATGAAGGCGAAGTAAATATTGCGAAACTTCCGGGACTGAGCAAGATTTCCTTTGAAGCGCTGCTTCCAAACCGGCTTTATCCCTTTGCGCTCTACAAAGACGGATTCCGGGGAGCGCAGTATTATCTGTCTCTTCTGGAAAAACTGAAGACAGACTGCAGATGCTTTTCCTTTGACGTGATCCGGACCGACAGCGGCGGAGAACTGCTGATGGAGTCGAATTCCATGGATGTCTCTCTGGAAACCTATGAGATCGAGGAGGACGCGGAGGAATACGGCACAGATATATCGGTAAAAATCGAACTGCTCCAGTACCGCACGTACGGTACCAAGAAGATCGAATTTAAAAAGAAAGACGGGCAGACTTCAGCTGTGGTATCTGCGCAGCGGGACGCTTCTGCAAAGGAAAAGAAAGATACTTATACTGTTAAAAACGGCGACTCTCTGTGGGGGATCGCCAGGACAGAATTGGGAGACGGCGGCAGATTTCGGGAAATCTATACTTTAAATGCAGATACGATCGAAGCAGAGGCGAAAAAACGAGGCCGTTCCAGTTCCTCTGAAGGTCATTGGATATATCCGGGATCTGTACTGAGGCTGCCGTCATAGGAGGTAATATGGGAAAATATGTATGGCCTTGTCCGCAGTACAGCCGGATATCCAGTAAATTCGGGACCCGTACCTGTCCTTTTCACGGCAAAGAGCATCACGACGGCATTGATCTCGCCGCAGCATCCGGTACGCCGATTCTTGCTGCAGCATCCGGTACAGTGACCCGGGCGGGAAAAAACGGCGGATATGGAAATTATGTAAGCATTGATCACGGCGGCGGTGTGATGACCTTTTACGGTCATTGCAGGGAAATCTACGTAAAAAAAGGACAGTCTGTAACCGGAGGACAAAAGATCGCCGCCGTGGGCACGACCGGAAGTTCCACGGGAAATCACCTGCATTTCGGGGTGCATGTAAACGGAGCATCGAAAAATCCTCAAAATTATGTGAGTCCGTCCGATACCGCAGCCAATTATGCGGGAAATTCCTCTTCAAAAAATCAAGAGAACGTGACGGACGGAACCTCGGCCGGGGCGGGTGGGCCGCAGGCTTCAAAAGAGATCACCACAGTGGTGATCAAATCGGTAACCGGCGCAGCCGGATCACATAAAAGCGAACTCCCCTCTGCCGAAGCATTTCTTCAGAACGGCGCTGAAATTCTGATTCAGAATAACCAGCAGATTGTTCAGAATCCCTGCGTGGAGGGAGAGATCGTCTGGGAGACCTCGAGAAAGGGGTCTCCCGCTTCTTTAAAGTTCACCGTGGTGAAAGATGATACGCTCAGCTTTCACGAGGGGAATCCCGTTTCGTTCCGGTTTCAGGGGGAGAAAGTATTTTACGGATATGTTTTCAAAAAGAGCAGATCGAATCGCCGGACGATCGAGGTAACGTGTTATGATCAGCTGCGTTATTTTAAAAACAAAGATACGATCTCCTATTCCGGGAAGACGTACGCTGAACTGCTGAAAATGCTGGCGGCCGATTATGGACTGGCCTGCGGGACTGTGGCGGATACGAAATATAAGATTCCGCAGAGAATCGAAGACGGAACGTTATTTGATATTTTAGGGAACGCTTCGGATCTGACGCTGCTGAATACAGGCAAGATGTATGTTTTATATGATGATTTCGGACAGCTTACGCTTAAGCCCTACGAAGACATGCTTCTGCCTGTCTGGGTGGATGAGAGTACAGCGGAGGAGTACGATTATACATCGACGATTGACGATGAGACTTACAACCGAATTAAACTGGCCTATGACAACGGCGACAGCGGCCAGCGGGAGGTTCACGTTTTTAACGATACCTTAAATCAGTCGAAGTGGGGAACACTCCAGTATTACGAGAAACTGGACAAGGCTCTTTCCGCGGCAGATCTCAAGGTGAAGGCTGATGCGCTTCTGAAATATTACAATTTGAAGAAACGGGAGCTTACGATAAAATCTGTATTCGGCGATATCCGCGTCCGTGCGGGAACGCTTGTCTCTGTGGGAATGAGGCTCGGAGACATGGATTTGTCGAATTATATGGGCGTGGAAAAGGCGAAGCATACGTTTTCTGACGGGATTCATACGATGGATCTGTATCTGGCCGGAGTGCGGGGGGAATTTCATGCGTAATATCAATGAAAGTATAAAGAAAGCGGCGTTGACAGCGATGGAAGCGGCAAAGCCCGTGGAAATCTGTTACGGCGCGGTACAGTCTAAAAATCCGTTTCAGGTGAGACTGTCTCAGAAACTGATTCTCGGACGGGAATTTTTGATCGTACCGGGAGGGATGACGGCAGATTCCTTTGAAATCGGCGATGTTTTGATCTTGTTCCGCGTTCAGGGGGGACAGGAATATTTAATTTTTGATAAGAAAGGGGGACTATAGATATGTTGCCTAATGATTATAACGATGATCTCCTGCAGGACTTTACCGTAGAGATACAGCCGACGCGTACCTACTGTCTGAATTTTTCCGGCGGGCGGTCCTCGGGAATGCTCACAGGCCTTGAAGCTATGAAACAGGCGATTTTTCTCATATTACATACGGAACGCTACAAATATGAGATGTATTCATGGAACTATGGGACAGAGCTCAGCAGTCTGATCGGAGAGAGTTTTTCACCTCATCTGCAGGTACGGATACAGAGCGTGATCGAAAAGGCGCTGCTCGCAGATGATCGGATTCTCAGCGTGGGGGATTTTCAGTTTTCAAAAGAATGGAAGGAAGCGTATCTCGTCCGATTCAGTGCAGAGACCACACAGGGAAATGTGGAATCTGAATTTACCTGGGAAGGAGGACAACTTTCATGATTGGAAGATATTCAGATCAGATGACCTTTGAAGCGATTCTCTCATCCATGCTGGACCGCGTTCCGAATACGGTGGATAAGAGAGAGGGTTCTGTGATCTATGATGCGCTGGCCCCGGCAGCGGCGGAGATGGCGAAGGCGTATATCGAACTGGATGTGATTATGGACGAGACGTTTGTCGATACTGCTTCGATGCAATATCTGATGATGCGCTGCCGTGAGAGGGGCGTTCCCATACAACCGGCCACGGAGGCCGTCATCGAAGGGACTTTCACGCCGGCGTCTTTGGAACTGGAAACCGGAAGCCGGTTTAACTGCGGTGACCAGAATTACATAGTCACGGAGAAAGTCGGAGACGGAAAATACCGTCTGGAATGTGAAACTGCCGGTATCTGCGGCAATCTGTATTCGGGGTTTTTGCTGCCGATTCAGTATATCGAGGGTCTGGAAACCGCGGAGATTACGGATCTTCTGATTCCGGGAGAGGATGCCGACGACGCGGATGCTCTGAGAAAACGGTATTATGACAGTCTGGACAGCCTGTCATTTGGCGGAAATATTGCGGATTATAAAAACAAAGTAAGGCTGATCGACGGTGTGGGAGGAGTAAAGGTTCTGCCTGTCTGGGACGGCGGAGGGACGGTAAAACTGACGATCATCGATTCCGAATATGAGGCGCCCTCTTCCGCACTGATCGCACAGGTGCAGACGGAGGTCGATCCTTCCCGGAATCAGGGAGAGGGATTTGGGATCGCCCCGATCGGACATACGGTGACGGTGGAAGGAGTGACAGCTTTTCCCGTAACGGTGAGGAGCGATATCGTCTTTGTAGACGGCTGGTCTTTTGAGGCGGCGAAGTCTCAGCTGGAAAATGCGGTGAGAGAATATTTTCATGAGATATCTGCAGCTTGGGCTGATGAGGAAGTTTCGGTAGTAAGGATTTCCCAGATCGAGAATAAGCTGCTTAACTTAAGTTGTGTTCTGGATATATCCGGAACTTCAGTCAATGGCGGAACGGCAAATATTCAGCTGGCTTACGCGCAGATTCCCGAATTATCTTCTATCGAGGTGACAATATGAGAAAAGCATTGATGGAATATCTGCCTCAGGTTCTCCGGGATACGGCGGAATTTCAGCAGATCATGTCAGTAGAACAAGAATCGGCCGATCGGTTTTTTGAAGCGCTGGACAGTGTGTTTTCCAATCAGTTTATCGATACTGCAGATGAAACGGGGATCCGAAGGTATGAAAAGATACTGAATCTGACGCCGAAGGATACGGATCGTCTTGATGACCGGCGCTTTAGGATCAAAGCAAAAATCAATGAGCAGCTACCGTTTACAATCCGGGTGCTGCAGCGTCAGCTGACGGCGCTCTGCGGGGAAGAAGGCTTTTCCGTACAGCTGATTCCCAAGGAATACCGGCTTGTCGTCAAGGTGGAGCTGACCGCCCGGAGTAATTTTGAAGAGGTACAGAAAATGCTGGCCCGGATCGTTCCCGCAAATCTTCTGACCGATGTGCAGCTGAAGTATAATCAGCATCGACAGCTGACGGCATACACACACGATCAGCTTTCCGTACGGACGCACGGACAATTAAGAGAGGAGGTTCTTAATCTGAATGGCTACAGAGACAACTAATCTGGGGTTGAAAAAGCCCGACACAGACGATTTTTATAATGTAAATGATTTTAACTATAATGCAGATGTAATCGACGAATCTTTTTCCGATTTGAAGAAACAGCCGATAGAGACAGTTTCCTGCGAGATTCGGGACGGGATCTGTCAGGCTGTCATTTCAGACGGAATTACGGTTCCTTTCGCCCAACAGGCTCTGGTCATCAAATTGCCGGAAGATCTGCCGCAAAACGCCGCACTGGCCCTGAATGGCGGCGCTTCGTATCCGATCTGTGCCGCAGACGGAGGTTCTGCGCCGCAGGGAAACGCAGCAGGTTCTTATCTTCATCTGATCTTTAATTCTGATCAGAGCCGCTGGTATGTGATGGGCGGCGGCTTTTCCCGCGTATTTATTCAGGACAGCGAACCGGCGCAGAGCAATTGTATCTGGATCAAGCCGGTTTCCCGCGTGGAAGGCTCTTATACCGTGTCGAAGAAAAGTACGGACTCGGCGAACGGAAAACGCCATGATCCAGCAGGCGGGATTATGACCGATGGTTCTGCGTCGGCAGCTGTTTTGGAACGGAACGGTGAGCCGGATGATGTCTGAGGCGAGAGCAGGGAAGAAGGAGGTAACAGGATGACTGTAAAAGAAATAGACGGGCTGCTGCAAGTGAAGGATGAGAAGGGCGATGTTAATACCATTTATCCGGTGACGAAGGCGGAAAACGTGGAAGGTTTATATGGCGAAGATGGGAAAATTCCGGCAGACCAGCTGCCGGAGATGGATTATCTTCCGCTTGCCGGCGGAACGGTGACCGGGGATATTATTTTTAGAGATACAAGAGAAGGAATTGGTTTTGCAAATTCTGTATCTCCGTTTAATAAACATTCTCCTGTTCAATTTATTCGAGATTATGTGGGCAATGTAATGCTTTTATTAGCAACTGATCCATCACTTACAGTTCCATCTTTGCGAATAGGAAATTTTAGTGGAGTTACTTTTAGTCCTGAGACTCCGGTTAAAGGAATAGCTGATCCTACAGAAGATACTGGGGCGGCAAATAAAAGGTATGTTGATGTTGCAGTCGAAGAAGGCATGAAAGATTTTGTCAAATACGAAGTGGATGTAAGCAGTACGCCAATATGGGAAACGTATGATTACATATCAATCTCAGACGTCAAACCCATTGCGTACGTTGCTTCTGACGGAAAAAAGAATGTTGTCAGCATAGCCGTTAATGGGAGTGGTCATGATATCCATTATTCTGCTGATTGCGGAGAAACTTTTTTAAAGAAATCTGATCCTTGGTTTGCTACGAGCAAAAGAACCAGCGGTGTTGCGTACGTGTGTGGTTACTTTGTTGTTATCAACGGAAGCACGGAAAGCAATCCAGAATTCCTCATATCCAAAGATGGAAAAACTTGGGAGAAAAAGACCCTGAATTGGAGCTTGAGCGATGATGATAGACTGAATGCTAATAAACGCATTATAGGCGAAGAAAATTGGGGATTCGTCTATCCTTACGACGAATATTCCTATTATCGTACCGCAGTGCTTATAACGAAATCAGGAAATGATCTGAATTTCACTGAGGTCCCTTTCAGTCGAAATGCAGGCGCATCGTATAACGATGGATACTATGTCACATGGGGGATGGATTCGCGGTATCTTAAATATTCTACCGGAAAGCCTGATTCCAGCTTGACGAGTATTGAATTACCCACAAGTCTAACCAGCAATGATAAGATTATACATTGTGTTTATTGTAACGGCTTTATTGTCCTGTTTTATCGGGGTTACTTTAGCGGTGAAAAAACAACTATTTCGTTGTATAGCATTTCTGAGAAGAAGTGGTATGAGAAAATTTATCAGTCCAGCGATGATACAAGTTGCCCTGACATGGCGGCGGTGAGCGACAGCAAAGTTCTTATCCTAAGAGAATCAGATACAAATTTAATAGTTGATACAGAAACAAAAGTCGTTACCATTCTACAGGCAGATTGTAACGCAGATACAACTATAGCTAATTTATACCCAGATGATTCTGATATTCGATCTATTTCGATGTTTGGCAGCAGACAAGGTGTTTATAGATCAGAATCATTAGCGGAAAAAAAATATAAATTAACAAACTTAAAAAATGACTATATAGGGGACGGAGTTAAGATAGAAACGGGTTCATATATAGGAACTGGCACGTATGGAGAAGGCGATAAAAATATCATAACACTTTCGTTTTTTCCAAAATTATTTATTATATCTGGTCAAGGCTCAAGTTTTTTTTCGAGCGGAGCAGCGTATGTACCTGTATCTGTCACTGGGTATGATAGTGGGGGAATGAATGTTAATATGTCTGGAAATACAGTGTCCTGGTATGCGTCAAAAGAGTATTACCAGCTCAATGAAAAAGACAAAAAGTACAATTACGTTGCATTTGGATAGGAGTGGTGATATGTACATTCAAAAAATACCTAATGAAAGCGGGGCATATCCTGCTCCGCAGAGCAACTATGCAGAAGGTTTGCTTGTTATTTCAGAAGAGTTTTTAGAGGTCTTTTTTCAATATAACGGTTTCGTTTCGATAGAACACGACGGAACTCAAGTGACCGATATCTCACCAAAAACGGAAGCGTGGGAAAAATGGAAGGCATCTCTTCCTCCCGACTCAGAGCCGGAGCCGGTGACGTGGGATGCACTTGCGAAAGCCTACAGAGAGGGGGTTGAATCTATTGGATAGTAGAATGATTGTTTTGAATGCTATGAAATCTCAAGGCGCGACAGATGCCAGTATCTTAGCGGAAAAATCGGTATCGGGGGAAGTAGACGGAACAGGGCTTATTTCTGTTCAACATCAAATCCCGAAATGGAGACGGAGAGATTTTACAGACGTTCCAATCGGTACACCATATCAATATGAAGATCAAATATATAAATTATGGCAGACACACGACGCTACGCAACAGGGCGATTGGACACCTGACAAGGCGGTTAGTCTGTGGGGTATTTGTCATACCAAAGACCCGAAGTTAGCGAAACTGTTCGTCACACCATCCGGTACACGAGGTATGTATATGAAAGATGATTGTTGTAAATACGATGGTAAAATCTATCGCAGTAAGGTTGACAATAATGTATACAACCCGAAAGACTATCCTCAGAATTGGGAGGAAGTTGAGATCCTGTGAAGGGAGGCATTGAAAATAGTGGACATGTTTTCACAGATTTTATGGGCAGCCCTTCCCAGTCTCCTCACCGGCATCATTCTCTCGGTCTGGAATTCCCGTCAGAAGAGACGCGAAATAGTACGCGATGAAAAAGAAGCAGACCGAAGGAAAAGTGAGATGTTACGGATAAGTCTTCTCGTCGCCACCGCACAATTGAGCCGTGCGGTGGCGATGGCAATCAAGCGAGGATCTCCGAATGGAGAGATTGAGGAGGGCCTGGAACAATACAATATGGCGATGGAAGAATTCAGAGAGTTCGAGAGAGAACAGATTGTGAAGAATCAGTAATGGAGGGATACATATGAGCAACAGTAATATTTCAACGGGAACAATTATTCGGACGGTCGTACTGATTGTGGCCCTGATTAACCAGGTGCTGACGATGACAGGTCATTCCGTGCTGCCTTTCGACGAGCGGCAGATCACCGATGGTCTGAGCATGTTGTTTACAGCGGCAGCGGCACTCTGGGCGTGGTGGAAAAATAATTCCTTCACCAGCGAAGCAAAAGAAGCAGATACCTATTTAAAAGAAAGGAAGGCTGCGAGATAATATGCAGATTAAACAGCAGATTATCCCAAGGAACAGAAAAACGCAGCGGCCCGGTATCGCTATGACTCCGCAGTTTATTACGATCCACAGCACAGGAAATCCGTCCAGTACAGCGCAGAACGAAGCGGACTATGTCTGCAAAAACTCTGTGCGTCAGGCGTCTTTTCACTTTGTCTGTGATGAGAAGCAGATCATTCAGGTACTTCCAACGAATGAGATTGCCTGGCACGCCGGAGACGGCGGCAGCGGTACGGGAAATCGGAAGAGCATCGCGATCGAAATCTGCGAGAGCGGCAGCCGCAAGGCGGCCGTAGATAATGCGGTGCGGCTGACGAAACAGCTTATGGATAAATTTGAAATTCAGCCTGGGAGTGTCTTTCAGCATCATCATTGGTCGGGGAAAAATTGTCCGCGGATTCTGAGGGATAATAAATACATGAAGGATCAAATCGACTGGAAATATTTCACGGCGAAAATCAGAGAAAAGGGGGAAGAGATGACGCAGGAACAGTTTAACGATATGATGGAAAATTATTTGGAATCGAGAGCACAGAAAGCGCCTCACGACTGGTCGGAGAAAGATCGGAAGTGGGCAGAAGAAAACGGCATTATCCAGGGCGATCCCGACGGCAGTAAAAGATACGGTTCTTTCATCACCAGAGAAGAAGCGGCGGCTATGATTCACAGGGCCGTCTCAGGGGAGCCGGAACGGAAATAACAAATCTTAAAAAAGCGGCGAAAGAATTTCAGTATCGATGAATCGGAACGCGCGCGGATAAAATCGATCCGCATGGATCGATTTTGTTTGGCTTTTTTCTTGCTATCGCGTATGGGAGATTATACTATAATAAATACAGAAAAACAGGGATCGGCGCATTACTGAATCAGAAGAGAAAAGACGTGATATGATATCGATCGTACCATACAGAAAGCTGAATATTGCGGGGAAGCTGCGGAGCTTCCCCTTTTTTATTTTTTTGTATTTCCGATTTTTATCCTTTATTGGGATAAATGGGAATTCCAATCTGTGTTACGTTCAACGGGATTAGTTATCTTTGGGATAATAGGAGGTATTTCTTTTGAAAATGATAAAAAATCATGAAAGGCGCAATATTTGCGGCAGAAGACTTCGTGAAATCAGAAAGAGCAGAGAATTGTCCCAGGAGAATGTGGCGGCGATGATACAGCTGGAAGGTCTGGATCTTACACAAAAAGCGATCAGCAGAATGGAAGCGGGAAAGAGACTTATGACAGATTATGAATTGAAGCACCTGGCCGACGCGCTGGGCGTATCGATTCCGGAACTGTTTGAAAACGAGCCGGAAATGAATTCGAAAAAATGAGAGGAGAGAACAGTATCAGAAGATGATATCATTCTGTCTTTGAGGAAACTGTGTTTCAGTAATTTTGAAACTGATTTTTATGTGAGGCTGTATGCATAAAAGAAAAATGCTGTCCGACGCTGAATTGACAGCGTCTCAAACGGCATTTTGCTTGGCGCGCCATATAGGATTCGAATTTACGATCTTCATATAAGTAGTGCCTGAGATCGGCTATTTACGATTTATTATAACGTTGAAATTTCAATGTATTTTCGTTTTATATCTTTTGTATTTTGGGTCGTGACTCGACCTTTTTTATAGTTTTAATGACCAAATAATGAATGACTTTCTGCTGTTCCTAATCGGCTTAAAAAATACTCATCTTCCTTGTGGTATTTTGTCTATAAAGTGTACTTTTTTGTGTGGTTATAAATCGCTTCTTTATTATATTACAAGTTTTGTATAATTTCAGCAGCTTTATTTCATAAATTATAAAATAAGCAAATTTCCCATACTCTGCAATCTGTCTTATCATCCAAAATCCGATGAGAAAATTGAAAGGCCGTCTTTTTCAGCAATGAATCCTCACATGTCGTTTTACAAAAAAGTACACTATATTGCAATAAGAGGAAAGGAGTATTATGAAAAGACGACTGTTGGCAATATTTCTGACTCTGTGTCTGATTTTGGGGCTGTTTCCCATTAGCGCGTCTGCGGCAGACAGCGGCTCCTTAGATGTTACCACCATCTATGTGTCAAATCAGGGCGGAGGAGATGGCACATCAGAGAAAGATCCCACTACTTTAGAAAGTGCCCTTGAAACCATCAACCGCGCAGAATCCGATACGGAAAATCCCCTGAAATTTATCATTTCTATCACAGAGGACATCGAGAAGACCGGTACGACAGATTTCTATTTTAAAAATCACATTGTTACGCTGCTCGGAAACGGACACAAGATTTGTACATCTGGGACTATCGGGGCGACAGAAAATACCATTCTGTATTTGGGGAAAGCGGACGGGAGTGACAGCCTGACGCTGGAAGAAATTCAACGCGGCCAGGCGCATTCAGTCGTTAGCGCCGGCAACGGTGTTTCCAAAGGTACAGTACATATGTATGATGGGGTGTCGGTTCTTGGCGCAAACGATGCTTTTGAAAACGATAGTACCGGACACGGAGTCAGCGTAAATATGGGTGAATTTCATATGCACGGCGGTGAGATCAGCGGCTTTTGCATCCCGCAGCCGGGCGCCGGTGTTTCTGTTAATAATGGCGAATTCTATATGTACGGTGGAATCATTCAGAACTGTATGTCCAAAGGAGGTACCCAATTCGGCGGCGGGGCGATTTGGGGCGACGGCAACTCTGAAATCCATATTTTAGGAGGAGAACTGAAAGACAATAAAGCTGATAACCGCGGTGGCGCAATCGCCACACAGAGCGCTGTCGCTATTGAGATCAAAGGGAATGCTAAAATTATTGGAAATGAAGCGAACCGCGGCGGCGCAATTTCCATTCAAAATTCCTCATCACTTACAATAACAGATGAGGTAGAATTCAGCGATAATCGCTGCACTGGAAACGGAGGCGCAATCAGCGCTTTGAGCGGATGCGCTGTTACCATAACGGGAGGTACTTTTAAAAATAACCATTCTTCGACCGGCTACGGCGGAGCCATTTACCACCAGAAGGATGCCTCCGGCGAGAATAAAGCTCTTACTGTTCACAACGCGATTTTCACGGGCAATCAGGCCGCTTGCGGCGGAGCCGTCCTATCTCTCGGAGGATTGGGAAATACCAATCTGTTGACTGCCGATTTTAAAGACTGCACGTTTCAGGGCAACAGCACCCATTGCTATGAAACAGAGGATCAGGAGGGACAACCTGTAACCGACGGCGGTTTTGGCGGCGCGATCTATGTACAGGATGTCGAGCTTACGCTGGACAACTGCGCGATTGAGAATAACACTGCGGAGGATTCCGGTGGCGGCGTATATTTTACCGGCAATGATCCCAGCCTGTTGACACTGAATATCAAAGGTGCGACAAAGATAGGGGACAATAGCGCACCAAAGGCAGAAAATCTTTATCTTCTAAATATCGCCTTACCGGGATCCACGGAGGAAGGAAGCGCAGCAGATGAGTTTCAAACGGTTTTGACCGTTTCCGACGGCCTCACTACCGCGGGCGATCAAGCAGAAATCGGCATCTACATGGATAAACCGGGTGTTTTTACAAGCGGATATTCCAAACAGTGCGGAGAGGTGGAACCATCCATCTATTTCAAGAGCGACCATTCGGATTACCATGTGGAATGGTCCGCGGAAAAAAACGAGGCGACTTTGAAAGCAGGCGCAGCAGAATATATGATCACTGCGACTGCAGGCGCGAACGGCAGCATTTCTCCCAGCGGTGCGGTTACTGTGACGGAGGGCGGAAACCAGACCTTTATAATCATCCCGGACAGCGGCTGCCACGTTGAGGATGTTCTGGTAGACGGTAAGAGTATAGGCGTGGTCACGAGCTATACGTTTGAAAAGGTTACTGCCAGCCATACGATTTCCGCGGTTTTTGACCGTAACAGCTCCGGCGGCGGAACCGCCTATTACACCCTGCACTACGAGTCCAACGGCGGCACGAATTACAAGGATGAGCGGTATAAGAGAAATACTACCGTGGAACTGGAAAAAGCGCCCGCACGTGAGGGTTATACCTTTACCGGTTGGTATGACGATAGAGATCTGACCCGGCGCGTTACCGAGATCAAGATGACCGGCAATAAGACGGTTTACGCGGGCTGGGAACCCACCGGCGTTCCGGACTGGCTGAATGGAAAAGATCATTTTGCTTATGTTGTCGGTTATGCTGATGACACAGTGAGACCGCTGGCGGATATCAGCCGCGCCGAGGTCGCTGCAATTTTCTTCCGGTTACTGAATGAAGATATTCGAGAGGAAAACCTGATCGCCGTCAATACCTTTTCCGATGTGAACGAAGGGATGTGGTATAACACTGCTATTTCTACCATGGCAAAACTGGGCATTGTCAAGGGCCGCTCCCCAGCGTCTTTTGATCCGGACGCTTCTATTACCCGCGCCGAGTTTGCGGCTATCTGCGCGCGGTTCGATACCTCCACGCGCAACGGCGGCAGTAACTTCACGGATATTTCCGGTCACTGGGCCGAATCAGAGATCGAACGCGCGGCTGCATTGGGTTGGATTGAGGGTTATACAGACAGCACGTTCCGCCCGGAAAACAACATCACCCGCGCTGAGGCTATGGCGGTGATCAATCGTGTGCTGAACCGGCTGCCGGAGGATGAGGAGGATCTGCTTGACGGTATGGATATCTGGACGGACAACCAACCGGAGACATGGTACTATTTGGTGGTTCAGGAAGCGACTAATAGCCATAATTTTGAACGGAAAGATGATGGCGTTCATGAGTGCTGGACGGTGCTGAAAGAAGATCCGGACTGGGCGCAGTATGAGAACTGACAAATGACAGAGTAGGGCGATAAATTGTTTCATAATTTTAATTTCTTGAGAAGCCGGGGATTCTTTCCCGGCTTTATTTTATAGTTTTACGAACCTGGACATTTTACAGAGGGACTTTTTTGGGCGGGAGGATATTCAATTTACACTAAATATAGTTAAATTGCAATAAACAATATAAAGAGAAGTCTCCCGGTTTCCTCTGAAATATCGTTGATTAAGTTACTGTTGGATAGCAGGCTGAACAGGATATAGATGAATGAATATCGAAGCTAAAATCATTCAGTTAAAAGAGGAACTTCATCTTTCAACTACAACAGTCAGTAAAATCAAATTGTCGTCTCCTGTATTAATGATACTGTGCTCTGATCCTTTCTTACAGATGTGGCAGTAGCCTGCTGATAATGGTTCTTCTTTTCCGTCACAGATCGCTTTTCCTGTGCCGGACAGAACAAAGTTGATGTCATCGCTTGTTTCATGTTTATGCATGCCGATCGAACTGCCGACATGTATTTTACACGGAATAACCTTTCCTTCGTCGTCTGCGTACATTTTTGCGGTCATGATTCCTGTACCGTTATTCATCCCGGGAAGTCTCGCTTCTTTTATTTCGTTAAAATTTATAATCATAATAATATCTCCTTAAATTCCGTTTTGTTAGATTGCTTTTATATTAGCGGATACGTCAACCACGCGGAATATTTACAGTTACGCTCTGAAAAAGAGAGAGGAAGAGGCTGCGCTGACTTTAGGCGAAATGCTCGGAAAAAATAAAATAATGACCAAAAACACGTTATTGAAAAATTGCATACAAAATCAGAAAAAATAAAAAACGCTGAAAACCAGTATTCATAATGGTTTCAGCGTTTTTCTTTTGGCGCGCCATGTAGGATTCGAACCTACGACCTTCACATTCGTAGTGTGCTACTCTATCCAGCTGAGCTAATGGCGCATGGATAAATTATCCCATCTGATGAAGACAATCGGTCTCCAACGGACAAAGAATATTATAACTCTTCTGTCCTCTTTTGTAAAGACTAAAAATTCCATTTATCGCGCATAACGCACAATTTTATATCATTATCTGAATGATCTGATCCATCGTCGCTTTGGCAGGGATATCATAAGTTCCGTATTTCAGCTGTGTGGCGGCGCCGGCGGCCTCCACCGCGTCGATGAACAGCTGCGGGTCAGAGATGACGCCTGCGCTGACGAGGGATTGTGCGATATCAGAGACGGTGTCATTCTGCATTACATTGATCGTAACCGGCGCGGAATTTTTGCCGGCCGATGCAGTCTCCGTATCTGCTCCTCCGGAAATCTGTGCATCGTCTTTCGTCTGTTCTTCCGCCGGGCTGGTTTCCGATGCGGAACCGGTGTCTGTCTGCTTTGGCGCATTATCCTCTTTGGTCTCTGTCTGAACCGCTGCAATTTTATCGGGATAGTCCATAATCGTGTTTACACGCCATCCGATGATGAGTACCGCTGCGGCGATAATCAGGAGAGCGACGAGGATATCGCTGATATTGTAAATGAAGTTCTTAAATGTATTCATATGAAATCTCCTTTAATCTGAAGTAATTTTATCATAAAAAGAAAAAACGGACAATGAAGATGAGGTGAATTCGCATTCGGATTATTTAAAATGCCTTGGATGAATTGCGGCGCGCATGATATAATGATTTCCGCGATTGGCTTTGCGGAAGCGGAGCAGAGAGAAAACAGCCGCGGTGTATCGTGAGGCAGGCCGGAGACGGCGGGATCTGAAACGAGAGTGTTATGGCAGCGTCGGCCGGATTGTATTTTTTATGAGAGAATGCTGCGGATGCGAAGAATCCGCAGCGGGGATTTCCGGATGATGCGAAAGCGGACAGAGGGCAGTGAGATGGTTGAGATTGAAATAGGAAGAAATGAAGCGGAGCAGCGTCTCGACAGATTTTTGCGGAAATACCTGAAAGGCGCTTCCCTGAGTTATATTTACAGAATCATCAGAAAAGATGTCAAAGTAAACGGTAAAAGAGCAGCTAAAGACACGATGCTTTTTTGCGGAGACCGGATCTTCCTGTATCTTTCTGAAGAGGAACTGAAAAGGTTCCGGCCGAAGCAGACAGTACGAAAGAGAGTAAAACGCCAATTCGGTATCGCCTACGAGGACGAGAATATCCTGGCGGCGGAGAAACCTCCTGGACTTTTGACTCACGGCGATCAGCACGAAAAAAAGAATACGCTGGTCAATCAAGTGACGGATTATCTTATCGAAAAGGGCGATTATGTTCCGCGCGCGGAAAAGAGCTTTTCTCCTGCAGCGGCAAATCGTCTGGACCGTAATACCACAGGACTGGTTCTGTTCGGGAAAAACAGCGCCGCTTTGCGGGCGCTGAACGGGATGATCGGCGACAAGGATGCGGTGGGAAAGTATTATCTCACCATTGTCTGCGGAGAATTAGAGGAGGAGATGCAGCTCACGGGAAGTCTGTCAAAAGATCACGCGAGAAATATGGTGTCGGTTGTCGAAGATCCTCATGTTTCTGACAATGCAGTATTTAGAGAGCCAAAGTCCGCGGATACCAGAGTGAAGCCCATTTCTTCTGCAGGCGGCTTTACTCTCGCGGAAGTTCGTCTGATGACCGGGCGGACTCACCAGATTCGGGCGCATCTGGCGGCTGCGGGTTATCCTATTATCGGTGATGCTAAATACGGAAATTTTGCGGAAAATAGAAAAATCGCATTAAAATACGATCTTACGACACAGTTTCTTCACGCATACATGTTAAAATTCTATGAAGCAGAAAGTGTGCTGTCTTATATAAAAGGCAGAGAAATCCGCGCGGCGCTGCCGCAGAATTATAAGCGCATCGTCATAGATCTGTTTGGAAAAGCGGAACCTGTTCGGAAATATGCGGAGATCTGAAGTGCATCAGCGAACGCCGTGCGGAGGCGCACCGGGTGTTTTCGCCTGCGCATGAGTGTATGAAAAAAAGGCAGGAGGGTATTATAAATTATGAATATTCAGAGCAATTCGAAAAACGTCGATACGGACGGAACGAATGCGGCGGAACCAGAAAGAAAGGAACCGGCGGAAAAAGAAGAGACGGCAGATGAAGCGGATTTTGTTTCCGGAGTCGGTGAAGTCAGCGAAGAAGAGCCGCGGCAGGAAGGCAAAATCAAAAAGAAAAAGAAACGGGGTTCCGAAGCTATGGCATGGATCAGAGATATTGTCGCAGCAGTTCTCATCGCGGTTATCATCGCACAGTTTATTCAGCCGACGATCGTAAGAGAACATTCCATGCAAAATACGCTTCAGCCCAACGACTATCTGATTCTTTCCAAGATGGCGTACAAATTCGGCGGTGACGTGGAATACGGAGATATCGTCGTATTTAAAAGCGATGTGGAGCAGGAGAACGGAAAGAAAAAGCTGCTGATCAAGCGTGTCATCGCGAAAGGCGGAGATACCATCGCGATCGCTGACGGTCAGGTATACCGAAACGGTGAAATTCTCAACGAACCGTATATCAAAGACGGCTACACCAACGGCGGGATCGACGAGACTACCGTACCGGAAGGAGAACTGTTCCTGATGGGGGACAATCGCGTCGTCAGTATCGACAGCCGTTCCCCTGAAGTAGGATTTGTGGATGAAGATCTCGTCATCGGAAAAGCCGTTGTAAGGCTGTATCCGTTTGATCAGTTCGGTTCCGTCTACAAGAATCTTCCGGAAAGTCAGTAAAAATATAAAACAGAAAATCCGGTACGCGGTTCTTTTTATTACAGATCGGTTCTCTTCAGGTTTTTATCCGCCGCAGGCGTTCTTCTCTCGGGAGGGAAGAAAATGAAACAGAGCAAGACGGCGGTACAGTCGGGGCTCAGAGGCGCGAAAGCGGCGCTAAAATATATCATCGTCAGTCTGTCGGCTGTTCTGACTGCGGTTATTCTGTCTGTGCTGTTTTCGGTAACGGCTGTTTCCGACGGCGAAGCAGGTCTGACCGGGGGAGGGTTTGTCGTGGCGCTGAAGCCCGCTTATCTGTTTTCCGTACCTGTGGAGGGAGATCTCGTTATCTACGAAGGAGAATCCAGCGTTTCAGGCGGAAGAAGTCTGAAGACAGGTGTTTATGACGGAGAAGAGATTCCGATGGAACAGGTTCGGGGAAAGGTTCTCGCCGCAGTGCCGTGGCCCTTTGAATAAAACGAAAGCTTCAGATGTTTTATTTTACCGGCGGCGCAAAGTCGGCCTTACCGGTAGCAGTCCGCTTTCTCTGCAGTCGGCAAGCGAGAAACAGGAGCGCCGTTTCCTGCGGCAGGGTGAAGAGAAGAAAGCGCTTTCGCGCGCAGGAGCGGACTGCTTTCGCAAATGGAGCCGGCCCGCTTCGGGAGGACGACGGAGAGGTAGATGAAAATCTGACATAAATTATAGAAAGGGGTGTTTCTGTGGGAAGAAAACTCATCGCTTCCAATAAGAAGGCGAAACACGATTACTTTATCGAAAATACATATGAAGCGGGTCTCGTCCTCACCGGCACGGAGATCAAATCCGTACGTCAGGGCAAAGTAAACCTGAAAGAAAGTTACGCCCGGGTGGAACGGGGCGAAGTGTTTGTATACAGTATGAATATCAGTCCGTACGATCAGGGAAATATCTACAATGTCGATCCCATGCGGCCGAGGAAACTGCTTCTGAACAGAGCGGAAATCCGCAAAATCGACGGGATTCTGCAGCAGCAGGGACTGACTCTCATTCCTCTGGGTCTTTATCTCAATGAAAAGGGCATTGCCAAGCTGGATATCGGCATCGCGCGGGGCAAGAAGCTGTACGATAAACGAGACGATATCGCAAAACGCGACGCCAAGCGAAATATCGACCGGATTATCAAGAGCCAGAATCGCCGATAGGCGGAGGTTTCAAGATCCGGTTCTGTCGAAAAAGTTGTAAAATGACTTCTAATTGTAATGTTAAATCCCGTGAGGATAGGGTATACTTTTAATAGCTTCCCGGGCTGCCGGTTTCTGCAGAAGATAAAACGGCGCCGGCCAAGATACGGGGGTGTACAGGTTTCGACGGGGGTGTTGAAGCCGGAGAAGCGAGCCGCAGTCTCCCAGTCTGCGTTAAAAAGGGAAACTTAAAAATAAACGCAAAAAACAATAGAAGTTTAGCGGTAGCAGCTTAATTCAGCTGCGCTTGTCGGCCTCGGCTCACCTGTAGGCGGAGATCAGCGGCATAATATATACAGGAAAACTTCGTGTGAATGCCCGGCAGCACGGGGGAACGACGGGATAGCTGACGATATAGCCTGCCTGTAGGCGATGTCTGAAGCGAAACTTAAAATACAGGCTGCGCTCGGAGACGCTTCTGTGGATATGCTTTCGGACATGGGTTCGATTCCCATCACCTTCACCAGCAAAACATTGAAAAACCGACGGTTTCAGCCGTCGGTTTTTTCGTTCGCAGCATTTTAGAAATATCTTGGCAGATTCAGCTCTGTCAGAATGTTTTCTACCGATTTTCTCACGATACTTTTTTGGCTTCTCCGTCGGTTTGACTTGGCCTGAATTTGCCTGATACGAGAAAAGGGGCGGGCCTTTTGGAGGCCCGCCCCTTTTCTCGTATCGTGAAGATTTCGCTTACTGCAGATCATTTCATTTTCTGTGGTCTGGCGGAGCATCCCTATTCGTTTCCGCTGGAAGTGTCGCCGGGCTGATTGGCATCCGCCTGTTCTTCTGCCGCGGAAGCGGTCTTTCTGGCTTCCCGCGCGGCGGTATTGGTACGGACGTCGCCGTCGGTAACTTTTTTGAGTGTGGTCTGTTCGTTGGTAAAATCTTCATCAGCGCTGAACTGCAGCATATATTTGCAGATCTTTGTGACGTCGTCAAAATTTCTGCTGTTGTATGCCTGTGCGATATCGTAGAATGCCTGCGCCTTGAAATTATAATAGTCATCGAGGATCGCTCCTGAGATTTCGTCGGAATAATCGAGACTGTACTGCCCTGAGGACTCCGTGATTTCCATCGCCAGTGTGAAGGCGTCGCCGAAACTCTTCTCGCTGCATTTTGTCTTAAAGGTTTCGTATTTTGTCTTTATGGCCTCTACAGCGGTGATATTATCCGAGAGAGCGGAGATTTCGTCGGAGAACTCTTCACAGGAAGCATCATTGTAGTTTTTGAGGAGCGTCGCCGCATCCGTACTGCTGAGTTCGCCTTTGGTATAGCGGTCGTATGCCGCGGTGGCGGAGGAAGTGACGGAATCTTTGACTTCACTGACGAAACCGTCGTCATAAGCGTTTGCGGCGAAGATCTCTCTGCATATATCGAAGTCGCTGCTGTCGAAAGCTCGTGTGAATTTATCCGCCGGGCTGAAGAACGTCTTATAAACTGTAAATGCAGCAGCAGCGATAATTAAAATCGCGATGACCAGAATCAGAGCGGCGCGCCGCTGTTTTTTCTTTCTGTTCTGTCTGTGCTGAAAGTCGTTTCCAAATCCTGAATTGTACTCGGGAAGGAAGCGGACTGTGTTATAGTCGTTCTTTTTGATCTCGTACATTGCTCTATATCCTCCGTCGGTTTTTGCTCTGACGTATTGTGTGAAAACTTTCCTATATGATAAAATATACCGTATTTGAACAGAATAATAAAGAACAAAATTTTTTTACGCTTTCTAATGATCGCCGGGAAGCGAGACGGCAGAAGGTTGTCCGGCGTCTATGACGCCGGGAGATTTACAGAATATGCGGGCTGGCTCAGAGACAAAAGGGGCGGCCCCGTGGATACGGAGAGGGATTTATGATTGAAATGAAAGATATTCTCGTCATCGTTGACGTTCAGAAAGGCTTTACGAAAGATTATACGGTAGAAAAAATTCCGGTAATCGAAGATCTGCTCAGCAGACGTGTCTTTGATACTGTAATAGCGACTAAATACTGGAATACGCCGGACAGCAATATCAGCCGGCTGATGGGGTGGAAGGATCTCTGTACGGAGGAAGAACAGGATCTGGTGCCGGAGATCGAGCCGTATGTGGACCACATCACTGCAAAAAATATTTATTCGGGTGTGACTCCGGAACTGGTGGAGCTGCTGAAGGAACTCGGCGGGGGCCGGCTGCCGGAGTACGTATTTCTGCTGGGATTTGATACAGAATGCTGTCTTCTGTCCACCGCTGCGGATCTCTTCGAGATGGGCGTGCGTCCGCTGGTCCTGACGGAGTATTCCGGTTCTCATGACGGTCCGAAGTACCATGATGCGGGGATCGTCGCCATGGAACATCTCATCGGTCCGAATTTTCTCATAGAGAAAAATGATATAAAATGTAAGGAAGATATCAGGACTATCGTACTTGATGTTATGAGCAAATCCGTATAACATAGTGACGACGGCTTCCTCATCCGCGGGAGGAGAGAGCTGCTTTCGGAATTCGGTGGGGGGGGATGGGATGCTTCACTGAAATTCCACGATGAAAATCCGGAGAAGCAGGGGCTTTTCCGGCACTGTGCTGAATCGTCTGCAGAGTTCGGATCCGGCTGATTCGTCGGAGTTTTGCTGCGATTTGAAGATCACATGATCGAAAGACTTCGGAATTTCCGGCGTGCGGCGGAGAGTCTCTTTTCACCGGCGGGACACACCGGATTTTTCCAGTCGGGGGTAAAGGAGGTAAATCGATGAGATGGATGAAAAAGCTGACTTCGATATCACTATGCGCGGCGCTGATCACAGGGAGCGCGGTTTTCGCATCTGCGGATGCCAAGGATACTTATGTGTCTATGGGCGCGGATCTGACAGTAGAACAGCGGGCGAAAGTGCTGGAGCTCATGGATCTGACAGAAGACAATCTGGCGGATATGGATGTGGTTCAGATCACCAATGAAAAAGAACACGAGATGCTGGGAGGTTATCTTCCGAACAGTGTCATCGGTTCCCGCGCTCTTTCCTGCGTACGGGTAGATAAAAAGAAGTCGGACGGAATACAGGTTACCACGAAAAATATCACTTACTGTACGGAGGGGATGTATCAGAACGCGCTGATTACAGCGGGTATCGAAAACGCCGACGTCATCGTCGCGGGGCCGACGAATATTTCCGGAACCGCGGGACTGGTAGGAGCGATGGAAGCTTATCAGGAATTGACCGGCAAAGCGATTTCTGAAGAAAATAAAGACGCGGCGGTCAATGAAATCGTCGCGACCGGAAATCTGGCGGATGATCTGGGAAGTGCCGAAGATGCGGAAAATCTCATGGCTCTCGTCAAGCAGAAGGTTATTTCGGCAGATCTGAACAGCGAAGCGGATATCCTGCAGGCGATCGAGGACGCCGCATCTCAGATCGGCGTTTCCCTTACCGATGCGGAAAAGGAACAGATCCTGTCTCTGATGAAGAAGATCGGCGATCTGGATATCGACATGGATGCGCTGAAGCAGCAGGCTTCCGATATTTATGACCGTCTCAAGGATCTGGGCGTAGATATGAGCGATTTGGATAAAGACACGATCGTCAGCGCTATCTCTAAATTTTTTGCAGGTATTATAGAGTTTTTTAAAAACCTGTTCAGTTAAGCCATTTCTCAGGGTGGAAGATGTGCGGCTTCAGAGATGGTAAGAAGAATCCGGAGACTATCTTTCCGGTCCTGTTTCAGAAAATGAGAGCGCCGGCTGTAAGCTTACAGCCGGCGCTGTTGTTTTTTGAAGATGCGAGCGCTATATTACCGTCGGATTCGGATCTTTGTCCAGCAGGCGTGTGGTATTCGTAACGGCGGTAGCCATAAGCCAGCCGTATTCGCTGTCCGGTTCAAAAGGGTTGTCCTCTCCGTAGATCTCCGGCGGACAGTAGACATCTGCCGAGGCGACCACCACCCGGCGTCCGACGCTGAGAATCTTGGATTTTACCAAGATATATTCCGCTTCTTTCGGTACGCCGCGGATAAATGTTACATTGATATCCACCGTACCCACCGGTTCGCAGTCCACGGAAATCCAGGAAAGCGTTCCGGCAGCCGCGTCGATATAATAGCAGAGCATTCCTCCCTGCAGATTATGGAAAGGATTGCGCTGCCACGGTTTGATATAATATTTTACGATATATTCGTCGTCCTCCGTGTAATCCACGAATTCCATCTGAAAAATTTCGCTGCCCGCAGCTTCGTTCAATTCGGGACTGCGGTCGCTCATTTCGATCAGTTTTTGCTTGCGCTCTTCACGAGACCATTTCATTCGTAAAACCTCCTGTATCTTTATGGGAATACTTTTATGATAACATGTTCCTGTGTTATTTCTCATTTATTTTGCCGGCGGCTGAAAAATTTTTTGCCGGCTGCGTTCGAAAAAAATATCAAGATATGGGATTTGATGCAAAACGGTCGAAGCCCTTGTATTTTAATGGAGCGAGAGGGTTCATTTTTGGGGGACTCATTTTTGATGATAGATGAAACATACTATATATAGTTTATGAATGGGGGATATGACGAATATGAATACATTATATTGGGGGAGTGTCGATTCGTTTCTATAGACATGGATTCTGCATTCTGATAAAATAAAGAGCAATAAAAAGACTATTTTCCGCAGAATGGATGGAAACGCTTTCTGTGGAAATATATATAAAAACACAAGATGTTGTACAGAGGCATCGGAAGAGCGAGGGGAATTATGAAAGTCATAAAAAGAGACGGCAGTACGGTGGAATTCGATCGCAGCAAGATCGAGAATGCGATCCGCAAGGCGAACGCGGCGGTGGATGAGAACGAGCGGATCGAAGAGTGTGAAATTGTCTCTATCGCGGATTATATCGCTTCGAGGAAGCGCACGCGTCTGCTGGTGGAAGATATTCAGGATATGGTAGAACACAAACTCATGGAAGCGGAAAAGTTTACTCTGGCCAAAGCATATATTATCTACCGCTATTCCAGGGCTTTGGTGCGCAAGGCGAACACGACAGATGAATCCATTCTCAGCCTGATTCAGAACAGCAATAAAGATGTGATGGAGGAAAATTCCAATAAGAATGCCGTGATGGCCTCCACGCAGAGAGATCTGATCGCGGGAGAGGTTTCTAAGGATCTGACAAGGAGAATGCTTCTTCCGGACAAGATTTCCAAGGCTCATGAAGAGGGTGTTCTGCATTTCCACGACGCTGATTATTTTCTGCAGCCGATTTTCAACTGCTGCCTGGTAAATATCGGCGATATGCTGGACAACGGCACTGTCATGAACGGAAAGCTCATCGAATCTCCGAAGAGTTTTCAGGTGGCCTGCACCGTCATGACTCAGATTATCGCGGCGGTGGCCAGCAGTCAGTACGGAGGTCAGTCGGTAGATGTGTGTCACCTGGGAAAATATCTGAGACGCAGTTATAATAAATTCAGGAAGCAGATTGAAAAAGACTGCGGCGATCAGGTGGATGAAGCTATTATCGAAAAGCTTACCTGCGATCGTCTGAGAGACGAATTGAGATCCGGCGTTCAGACGATTCAATATCAGATCAATACCCTGATGACGACTAACGGCCAGTCGCCTTTCGTCACTTTATTCCTCAATCTCAAAGAGGACGACGAATATGTGCGGGAAAACGCTATGATCATCGAGGAGATTCTTCGTCAGCGTCTGGAGGGGATTAAAAACGAAAAGGGCGTCTATGTCACGCCGGCTTTTCCGAAATTAATTTACGTTTTAGACGAACACAACTGCCTGAAAGGCGGAAAATACGATTATATCACGGAGCTGGCGGTCAAGTGCTCCGCAAAGCGGATGTATCCGGATTATATCTCCGCAAAAAAAATGCGGGAATATTACGAGGGCAATGTTTTCAGCTGCATGGGATGCAGGAGTTTTCTGTCGCCGTGGAAGGATGAGGACGGAAATTACAAGTTTGAAGGCCGTTTCAATCAGGGGGTCGTCAGCATCAACTTGCCGCAGATCGGGATTATCGCCGCAGGAGATGAAGATAAGTTCTGGGAACTTCTGGACGAGCGGCTTGAGTTGTGTTACGAGGCTCTGATGTGCCGCCACAACGCGCTGAAGGGCGTAAAGTCGGACACCAGTCCGGTGCATTGGCAGTACGGGGCTATCGCACGTCTGGGCAAAGGCGAAGTCATCGATAAATACCTGTACGGAGGATATTCCACGATTTCTCTGGGCTACATCGGCATCTATGAGATGACGAAACTGATGAAAGGCGTCAGTCACACCGATCCGGTGGGCCGGGAATTCGCCTTCCGCGTCATGAATTATATGAATGCAAAATGCAGACAGTGGAAAGAGGAGACCGGCCTGGGCTTCGCTCTGTACGGAACACCGGCGGAATCCCTCTGTTACCGGTTTGCCCGCATCGATCAGGAGCGCTTCGGTACTATCGAGGATATCACGGATAAAGGGTACTACACAAACTCTTATCACGTGGATGTGAGAGAAGAAATCGACGCTTTCACCAAATTTAAATTTGAAAGTGATTTTCAGAAGATTTCCTCCGGCGGCTCCATTTCTTATGTGGAAGTGCCGAATATGAAGAATAATCTGGAAGCGCTGGAGGATGTGGTGAAGTTCATCTATGAGAATATTCTCTATGCCGAATTCAATACAAAGTCGGATTACTGCCAGGAATGCGGATTTGACGGAGAAATTCTCATCAATGACGATAACGAATGGGAATGCCCGAACTGCGGAAATAAAGATCAGAACAAGATGAACGTGACGAGGCGGACCTGCGGATATCTGGGCGAAAATTTCTGGAATGTGGGGAAGACAAAAGAAATCAAATCCAGAGTGCTTCATCTGTAAACCCGGAGGAAGAGGCGCGTCATGAATTATGCAAAAATAAAAAAGCACGATATCTCTAACGGTCCCGGCGTCCGCGTCTCCCTGTATGTCAGCGGATGCACCCACCACTGCAAAAACTGTTTTAATCCCGAGACCTGGGATTTCTCATTCGGCGAACCCTTTGATCAGAGTGCGGAGACGGAGATTCTCGAGGCGTTGGAGCCGCCGTATATCAAAGGTCTTTCTCTCTTGGGAGGCGAACCCTTTGAACCGCAGAACCGGTCGGAACTGGCGGATTTCGTAAAAAAGGTCAGAGAGAGATATCCGGGAAAGTCGGTCTGGTGTTATACCGGTTACGACTACGAGAAAGATCTTCTGACCGGCCGGATCGGCAGTCCGGAATCCGCAGATGAGCTTCTGTCGCTGATCGATGTCCTGGTGGACGGAGAGTTTATCGAGGAAGAGAAAGTGATCGATCTCCGGTTCCGGGGTTCTGAGAACCAGCGCATCATCGATGTAAAAAAATCCCTGCAGGCGGATGAAGTAGTGCTTTGGAGCGACGGCAGCGGACAAGACGGACAGGAGGACGAACTGCCGCAGAAATGAAAAAGCGGAGCGCCGGACAGAAGGAAGGCGAAGGACAGGACAAGAGCGGAATTGTTTTTAAAATGCGGCGAATTATCCTGCGGCGAACACGCAGAGAACGGAATAGGGATAAAAAAGAAGAACCCGTATATGATTGCGTCATATACGGGTTCTTCTTTTTCTGTCCGGACATGTGTTTTGCATCAGTCCGAAAAGTACAGCGAGATGTTCTGAGGATTCTTTCCTCTGAATGTGTGATTGAGATTGGGAGGGGGATCGGCGGAGACCTGTTCGACCGGCCTTTGACAGAAATGCTATTTTGCATTACAATATAGATAAAGATAAATTGCAATACAAGATAGGAAGGAGGGGAGGCAATGATTCCTTCTCAGATGCTGAAAGGGACTCTGGAAGGCTGTATTCTAACAGTCATAGGGCAGGGTGAGGTTTACGGATATGAGATTTCACAGAAATTGGAGCGGTATGGTTTCGGTAAAATTGCGGAGGGGACGATTTATCCGCTTTTGCTGCGCCTCGAAAAAAATGGTTGTGTGTCGTCATTCTACCGGAAATCAGAGGTGGGACCCAGGAGAAAATATTATACTCTGACAGAGCGAGGATGCAATGAGAGAGACGCCTTTTTTCAGAATTACGAAAGATTGACAGCGGCAGTGAGCCGTCTGCGCAAAGAGATCGGTGCAGAAATCCGGAGAATGCCGGACTCTCTGATGACGGGAGGTGTCGGAGAGGAAGAAGCCGCGGTATTTTTCAGGAAAAAAGATGTGAAGGAAAGGAAGAGTGAGGGAGGAGCTTCAGATGAATAAGAAGACGAGAGAACTGCTGAGGGAGAATAATCTGCTGGAAGAGCAGCTGGGAGACGAATACCGGTCTGTTCTGACAGATATCGTCGTGTATCTGCGTTCTGCGGATATCACATTTCTTCGTCAGGAAAGGATACGCCGTGATATCACCGATATGTTTTTCGACGGAGAACAGCGGGGCGATTCGGTGCGGGACATCATCGGACGTGACTACAAATCTTTCTGCGACGACATCATCGATGAGACGCCGAAGCGGAACTTTCGGCAGAAAATTCTGTCTGTGATGGGAGACGGCTGTCTTTATCTGAGCGTTCTTCTGTCGCTATGGCTTGCCGCCGGAGCCGCGGCTTTTCTCGCGGGTTCCTCTGATCGGCCGTATCTGACGATGACTGTGGGAAACGTCGTCAACCTGGCAATCTTTTTGTTTGCGGCTGTATTTTTGGTCGAGTTCATCTCTAAAAATTCTTTTCGCACGGAACTTCTGCGAAAACCGTTCGTCTGGGGGCTGACCGCGGCTGCGCTCGCCGTGGGAATTGCCGCAGGCGTCTTTCTGAGAGCGGAGTTGTTTGTGGTTCATATCGCAGTTGCTGCTGCAGTCGTCGTCTTATTTTTTATATTGCATAAAATAATCAGCAGCCGGGAAGAATGAAGGCAGAACGATGAATAACGAACCGGAACAGGCGGCCGCAGTACATGACGCGGCGGATCCCCGAAGCGGCACAGACAGAGCTCCGCGCTTATGGTATAATAGCTTCAACTTAGCGACTTGCAAGAGAAGCGAAGCAAGAGCTTAGTTGGACTTATACCTGTCCCTCGGCGACAGGCGAGTCCGGACAGAAGGAAGACGAAGACTGAGCCGTAGCTGACATGGTATAATGAAATATTCGAAAAATTGTGTATAGTCTATTGCATCGGAGGAATTTATGCGGAAAGTACCTGTAAATATCAAAAAACTGAAGGCAAATGCGGCTCTGCCGGTGTACAGTTCGGCAGCTGCGGCGGGGGCGGATCTGCGCGCCTGCCTGGAGGAAGATGTGATAATTCGTCCGGGAAAGACGGAGATGATCTCTACGGGATTGGCGATGGAAGTGCCCGAAGGCTATGCGGGTCTGATTTATGCCAGAAGCGGCCTGGCATCCAAGCGTGGTCTGGCGCCGGCCAATAAGGTAGGCGTGATCGATTCAGATTACAGAGGCGAGATCATGGTGGCGCTGCACAACCACTCGGAAGAAGCCGCTGTCATATCTCATGGAGAACGGATCGCGCAATTGATCATCACGCCGTATTTGACCGCGGAATTCACGGAAAAAGAAGTGCTGGAAGAAACTGAGCGCGGTTTTGGCGGTTTTGGTTCCACCGGTATAAAATAGTCTGGGAGCGGGATTATCTGCGGCTCTCAGTAAAAATTGGAAATATTTTCTTCTTATGGATGTAAAAATATACTGAAAATGCTATTTGTAAAAGCGAACAAGTATGTTATGATAAAAAACATCCAGGATATGTTAGAAGTGTAGCGAAACAATTACGGAGGATAACATTTTATGAACAAAACAGAATTGATTGCAGCTATGGCTGAAAAAACAGGCAGCACGAAGAAGGATGCAGAGGCGACACTCAATGCCATGATTGCGAGCATCACCGAAGCGCTCGTTGCAGGAGATAAGGTTCAGCTGATCGGTTTTGGCACATTTGAAACGAGAGACAGAGCTGCAAGAGAAGGCAGAAACCCGAGAAAACCTGGCGAAATGATCAAGATTCCTGCATGCAAGGCTCCTGCCTTCAAAGCGGGTAAGGCACTCAAGGACGCCGTTAATAAATAGTCCTGTTGATAATCGAATGAAAAACCGCGTCTTTCAGAAGACGGGGCAGCGGAAGCGAGGATGTTTTTGAAGCGGACTTCGCGCGGCGTTTAAGATGATTTCACAGATGAGTCGGTTTGACTGATCTGCGGAGGCCGGCGTAAGAAGTAAAGTTTCGGAACCATCCTCGTTTTGCGTCTGAAAAAGATGAAATCTTACAGGCGGCGCTTTTATGGATGGTATCAAAAAGATTCTTTTAAGGAACTTCTTGACAAACGGAAAAAATGTGATATTATTTTATTAGTTAGTTTAAACTAACAAGGGAAAATTGATTTCGGCTCTCTGATCGCAGCAGTTGAGGAAAAAATCTTTCTTCAGGAAGGATCAGAAAAACTCCTTCTCGATGAGAGAGCCATTTTTTTTAACACTTGGTTAGCTGTTGCTAACTAAAGAGATGGAATTAATTTTACTGTAAGAAATGCAGAGGAGGTCGCGGCTGTGCTCGAAAAATATCTGATCCGGCATTGTTCCCCTACGCTGGCGTCTCTGAAGACGGCAAATCTGTTTAACGTACCGTTTGAGACGGAAGAGGATCTTGAAAATCAGATTCACAGCTGGAATGCATGTCTGACGGATAAGGGCGTGAGCCTGACAATCCTGCGGGTCAGGCGCAAAAATGCGCTCGTCTATGTATATCGGAAATCGAGACTGCACAGAGAGCTTACACAGGCTGCAACAGCGGATTTTCTTCTGAAGTACGGATATGAAAGCAGCGATGTGGACGGGGCGGTAGAGCGCTTAAAGCGGAGGCTGCAGGAGAAAGAAACCTTTCCGCATGAAATCGGGGTTTTTCTCGGTTATCCGCTGGGCGATGTGATAGGGTTCATCGAAAATGGCGGAGATAACTGTAAATGCGCTGATTGCTGGAAGGTTTACTGCGATGAGAGGGAAGCGAAGAAGACGTTTGCGAGGCTGAAAAAATGTCAGGAAATGTATTTCCTTCTCTGGATGAGGGGAAAAAGTGTCCGACAGCTTACAGTGGCAGCCTGAAGGCTGTTTTAAGGGAGGTTATCATGAGTAAAATTGCGGTAGTTTACTGGAGCGGTACGGGAAATACGGAGATGATGGCGTCGAAGGTACTGGAAGGCGCCAGAGCCAATGGAGCGGAGGCGGTTTTATACACTGCGTCGCAGTTCAGAGGATCTCTGATGGACCAGTATGATGCCGTGGCATTCGGATGCCCGTCTATGGGTGCGGAGGAATTGGAAGAGCAGGAGTTCGCTCCGATGTTTGCGGAATGTGAGCCGAAGCTGAAAGGAAAACGGATTGCGCTTTTCGGATCTTATGGATGGGGCGACGGTGAATGGATGCGTCTGTGGGAGGATTCCTGTGTGAGCGACGGCGCACTGCTGGCTCACAGCAGTGTAATCTGTAACGAAGCTCCGGATGAGAATATAAAAAAACAGTGCTCAGAGCTGGGAGCAGCTCTCGCGGGATAACGGGCGGATACGGTACGGTATCGTTTTGAACACGGACATTCATCGCAAACATCGACCGTCTGTCCGATTCAAATAAAGAGAAATAATGACGATATGTTGAGGTGCAGAAAAAATCGTACAGAAGGAATCGGCTGTTTTGACCGAAAGAGAGGAGGTATCTATGAGTATTTTAGTAGAAGACTGATGAGAGCGTAAAATTTATGCCACTTCTTATGTAAATGTGTTTATAATTTTGAAGGTATTGTGTGATTTGCAGAAAGAGACCGCGGCAGACATCTGCCGCGGTCTCTTTCTGTAGGGTTGTAGTGTATTAAGAGAAAGTTTTTTCTGGTTGTCAAATGATGAAAGATCCGATGATGCCGGCCTGTTTCCGGAGAATCCGGAAACAACAGGCGGTCATCTAATCTATTTATACCCGGATTCTCCGGAAAACAACAGATTATTAAAAAATTTTACATTTTACCGAAAAATGATTACTCAATCGCGATATATTTCTTTTCCTCGATCTGCTGAGGCGCTTCTTTCGGGAAAGTCAGAGAAAGAGTTCCGTTGTTGTAAGCCGCTTTGATATCTTCTTCTTTTACGCTGTTGCCGACATAGAAGCTTCTGCTACAGCTGCCGCAGCTTCTTTCGCGGTAGACATAGCCGGATTCTTCGTCGGATTTATCCTCTGAAGTATTTCTCGTAGCGGAGATCGTGAGATATCCGTCGTTCAGCTCGGCTTTGATGTTTTCTTTTTCAAAGCCAGGAAGGTCGATATCCAGCAGATACATGCCGTCTTTTTCCTTTATGTCTGTCTTCATCGAAGGCATCTGCGTCCTGCTTCCGCGGAAGAAAGGGCTGGAAAACATATCGTCGACAAAGTCGTTAAAACTTAAAGCTCCAAAATTTGTTCTCGGTGTTAAAGATAACATAATACATACCTCCTTATTTATTTTTTCCTTTCGGGATTTTTTTATACTTTATTTCATCTGTAGGACTTTTTCCTTACGTCATATATATAGCCACTGTTTTAGCACTCTAAACATGAGAGTGCTAATTTTTTGAAAAATTTTTTTTCATTGAAATATTTTGATAAAATGAAATGAAAAACGAGCGCGAACAGATCCTGTGATGCGGATTGTTTCCGGACGGCGGCGATCTGCGCCGCCTTGAGACGTTGCTGAATCGAACAGAAGAAAGTTGCAGAGGTTGTGACATGAGACGAATTGCAAGGATTTACACTGATTTTGGAGAGAATTTCGGGATTCCGAGGCAGAGCGGTCTGGCGGAAGCCCTGAGAGGAGAGATCATATTTGAAAAAGACTTTCGGAACGATCATGCGGTGAGAGGGTTAGAGGAATTTACCCACATCTGGGTTCTCTGGAAGTTTGATCTGCCGGAGGCACCGGCGGAATCCGGCGGGGGAGGAGGCGAAGAGGCGCGCGTGTTCGATGCGCCGGGAGCTCTGAAATGGCGGCCGACCGTGCGGCCGCCTCGTCTGGGAGGGAATGTGCGGATGGGGGTTTTCGCTACTCGTTCGCCTTTTCGGCCCAATCCCATCGGTCTGTCCTGTGTGAGACTGGATTGTGTGCGTATCGATAAGGAACGGGGCCCCGTGCTTTCTGTCAGCGGCATCGATATGAGAAACGGTACGGAGATCTACGATATCAAGCCTTATCTGCCTCATATCGACGCCCGGCCGGAGGCAAGAGGCGGATTTTCAGAGACTGCGGCTGTTCACCGGCTTAGGGTTGATTTTCCTGACGGACTGCTGAGAAAACTGCCGCTGGGACTCAGAGAGGGCGCGGTCCAAATGCTTTCGCAGGATCCCCGTCCGGGATACCAGCGTTCTTCTGAACGCGTGTACGGCGTGACTTTCGGAGGCTATAACATCTGTTTTCAAGTGAAAGACGACTGTCTGACAGTGACAGATCTCGGAACACATCCGAGCGGATAGAGGCGGACGGTCTCCGCTGCCGCAGGAGACGGGAGCAGCGGAGTTGTACGGCAGCCGATTCTGACGGCACAGTCTGCGGGAAGATTGACTTGAACGGCTCTTTCGCATAAAATCAATGTGGAAAAACGGCCGGATGCGCAGTCTCTCAGAAGCAGACCGGAAGAGTGCGTGCCAGCGGCCGGAACGATATGTTTTTATCTTATTTCAATTATTTCAGGAGAAACAAATTATGAACAGTAAAGAAACGAATAAGAATCCGGCGCAGGAGGGCATTTTTGACGCGCGTCAGCTGGGCGCGCCGAAGATGCTGATACTGGGCGTTCAGCACATGTTCGCTATGTTCGGCGCGACGGTTCTTGTGCCGGCTCTGACCGGTCTCAGCGTATCCGCCACGCTTTTTTTCGCGGGAGTAGGAACGCTTTTGTTCCATCTGCTCTCGAAGGGGGTGGTTCCCGCATTTCTGGGATCCTCTTTCGCTTTTTTAGCCGGGTACTGGGCGATCGCTCCGGAAGGGGAAGCGGAGCTCCTGCCGTATGCTTGTTTCGGCGTAGCATGCGCGGGACTGCTCTATCTGATTCTGGCGGGACTGATCCGAGCGTTCGGCATCGGACGGGTTATGAGATTCTTTCCTCCTATTGTTACGGGTCCTATTATTATCGCGATAGGACTCAATCTTTCCAAATCGGCCGTGGATAATTGTTCTTCCAACTGGTGGATCGCGCTCGTGGCGATTCTCGTCGTCGTGATCGCAAATATCTGGGGAAAGGGGATGATTCGGATTATTCCGATCATTCTGGGCGTGGCAGTCTCCTATGCCGCGGCGGCGGTCACAGGCAATGTGGATTTCACAGCGGTGAAAGAGGCCGCGTGGATTGGGCTGCCTTTCCACTGGGATTCCACTGTTTTCGGCATTCTGCCAGAGGCGGATCCATCGCTTCTCATCACGGCGGCGGTCACGATCATTCCGATCGCCCTGGCGACGATGATCGAGCATATCGGTGATATGTCAGCGATTTCTTCCACCGTCGGCCGAAACTATATCGCCAATCCGGGACTTCACCGGACTCTTCTGGGGGACGGTCTGGCGACGATTCTGGCTTCTCTGTTCGGCGCTCCGGCAAACACGACCTATGGCGAAAATACGGGAGTGCTGTCTCTGACAAAAGTTTACGATCCGAGGGTGATACGGCTGGCGGCCATCTTTGCGGTGATTCTGTCTTTTTCGCCGAAGGTGGCGGCTGTGATTACCGTAATGCCGGCGGCGACCATGGGAGGTGTTTCCCTCGTTCTCTACGGTATGATTTCCGGTGTAGGCGTCCGAAATCTGATCGAAAATAAGGTGGACTTTGCGAAGAGCCGGAATATCATAATCGCGGCGCTGACGCTGGTGCTCTCCATCGGTATCAACTACAGTACGGCGGGGGCTGTTTCTTTTGGTGCGGGCTCTCTGACCATCAGCCTGTCCGGCCTGGCCGTAGGCGCGCTGACCGGTATTCTTCTCAATGCTGTACTTCCGGGCAAAGATTATGTTTTTACCGAAGATGATGCAACGGCACTTCCAAAGTAAGGGGAATTATGATATTATGTCTTCGGTATTCCAAACTGCTCGGACGCTTGCAGTCACTGGCCTGAGAGGGATTTTGCGGACAAGTATACAAAATCGGCCTGTACGAAACTGCTGCCGGCGAAAACTGCGTGAGGAATCGCAATGCAATGAAAAACTGCAATCGTAAAACTGAAAACAAGGAGAAGAAAAATGAAAGGCAAACTTGTAAAGAGAGTTGTTTCAGTCGCTCTCGCCGCTGCAATGGTCTTTTCGATGACTGCCTGCGGCGGCGGCTCCGACAGCGGTTCCGCTGATTCCGGAGAAAAGACGAAGCTGTATGTCGTCAACTGGAAGGATTACGCTTCTGATGACGAAGAACTCATGGCTGCGTTTGAAAAGGAATACAACTGTGAAATCGTCAACACCTATATGGACAGTGAGGAAGACCTTCTCACGAGGCTTAAGACGGGAGCGGAAGGCGAGATCGACGTCTGCCTGCCGAACTGCACGATTCTTCCTGCGGCTATCGAAGGAGGCTACCTCGAACAGATCGATACTTCCAAGATAGAAAACTTCGAAAAACTCTTCGACAGGTTTAAGACGCAGAAAGAGTGCCTCGACGCTGACGGAAATATGTATGCGGTTCCGTTCGTGTGGGGTTCTACAGCTATCGCGTATAATACCGATGATGTGAAAGAAGCTCCGAAGAGCATGAAAGTTCTCTTCGATGAAACTTACAGCGGTAAAATCGCGTTCCGCGACGACTACAACGATGCGATTATGGCAGCGGCCATCGTTCTCGGACAGGATCCGAACAACCCGAGCGATCTGGATGCGATCAAGGATCTTCTGATCCAGCAGAAGAAATTAAATAAAACTTATTGGCAGACGGGCGACGAATTCTCTAAGCTCTTTGCCAACAAACAGGTTTCTGTAGGTCTCATGTGGTCCGGACAGTCCGCGACAATGAAGCAGGACGGTCAGCCGATCGGATTTGTGGTTCCGGAAGACGGAGCGATCGGCTGGGTAGACAACTGGGCCATTGCAAAATCCTCTAAGAATAAAGAACTGGCGTATGCTTTCATCAACTATATGATCGGTAAGGATGTTCAATACGGCTGGGCGTCGAAGGGCGGTCCTTCTCCTGCCAATCAGGAGGCTGCGGACGCGATCGATCCGGAGTACGCGGCTTCCTGCGCGATGGATGAAGCATCCCTCAATCGTCTCGTCTTCATGGAATACAGAACACCTGAAGTCAAAAAGGCATGGAACGATGTCTGGACGGAAGTAAAGGCTTCCTAATCGTTTCACCGATGCCTGCGGCATTTTCCGCAGAAAGCACTTTGCTGCGAAACACCGGGGCAGGAGTCAGAGGGATTCCTGCCCTTTTCCTGCGTTTTGCGGCGCGAACCTGAACAAACTATACGTTATCGTTTTCGTCACAGGTGATTATCTATTATGAAATTTGATAAACGACAGGCACTGACGTGGCCTGCTATGATCACGCTGTTTCTGTTTGCTCTGGTGCCTCTGATCACGATGCTGATCACGAGTTTTCAGAGTGATGCAGGCGGCGGATTCACATTAGAAAACTACAAAGAATTTTTTTCCAGCTCGATTTATCTCAGACTGACAGGCAAGACGATCGTCATGAGTCTTATGGTCACCATCGTCAGCCTCGTTATCGCTTATCCCCTCGCTTATATCATGGCAAAAAAACTGAAGGGACTCAGAAATGTTATTCTGATACTCGTTATCATACCGTTTTTTACAAATCAGCTGGTGCGTGTGTACAGCTGGCTCATTTTTCTTCAGGACGGGGGAATTCTCAATAATTTTCTGAATATTTTCGGTCTCTGTGAAGACGGGATGGGGCTTCTCTATACCCAGGGCGCCGTTATCATAGGCCTGACCCATGCGTTTTTTCCCTATATGGTCGTCACGATTTATATGGCTCTGGAGCGGATGGATGATTCTCTGCTGGAAGCCAGCAGGAGTCTGGGGGCTTCCAGGTTTACCACTTTCCGCAGGGTCGTGTTCCCGTTATCTCTGCCGGGAGTGCTCTCTGGAGTCATGATCGTCTTCGTGCCGACACTGGGTACTTTCGTCGAGCCGAGAATCCTCGGAGGCACCGATGGAACGGTGATCGGAACGATCATCGAAGACCAGTTCTTCGAAATCGCAAACTGGAATTTCGGCGCGTCTATCGCGTTTCTGCTGCTGGCGCTGGTCATTCTCAGCATGGCGGCGCTCAATAAAGCGGGAAAGAGGTGGGAGACAGAATGAGAAAACACAATATTTTAAGCAAAATTTTCGTCCTGCTCGTCCTGCTCTATCTGTATGTTCCTATCATCGTACTCATGGTGCTGAGTCTGAACGAATCCCGTTATAATTCTCTGCCGTTTGAATTTACGACAAAATGGTATGAGGATATGATCTCCAATGAGTCGCTGCTGCTGGCCGCGAAGAATTCGCTGCTGCTGGCGCTGATAACGGGTATCATCTGTACCGTTCTGGCGACGCTTTTTACTCTCGGCCAGCGCTATCTGTCCAAAAAGGTCAGCGGGACGTTTCACAGCATCGTCATGATGCCGATGAGTATCCCATGGCTGATCATGGGTCTGTCGTTGCTGCTGATGATCCGTTCTCTCGGGTTTACAAAGAACATGGCGTTTGTACTGGCGGGACATGTGATCATTTCTCTTCCTTACGCTCTCCTGGTCTTAAGAGCCCGCATGAGTTCCCTGGACAAGTCTCTCGAGGAGATGAGCGCCTCCCTGGGCGCCGGTCCGATGACTACGTTTCGCAGAGTTACGCTTCCGGCCATCGCTCCGGCGATGGTGGCGGGAGGATTTCTCGCGTTTATGATCAGTTTCGATAACTTTGCGATCAGTTATTTCCTGATGCCGAGCGGCGTCACTACACTTCCGATCGAAATACAGACATCGATCAAATTCGGCTTCACGCCGGAAATCAACGCGATTTCGACGGTGATCATCGGTTTCTCACTGATCATTCTCTTAATCGTCGGTATCATCATGAGGTCGAACCTGAAAGATATGTTAGGAGGCGCGAAGAAATAAATGGCAAAGGTAGAATTAAAAAATCTCACGAAAATCTACGGTCAGAATACGGTGGTAGATCATATCAATCTGGAAATAGAAAACGGAACTCTCGTATCGATTCTCGGTCCTTCCGGCTGCGGAAAGACGACGACTCTGAGAATGATCGCGGGATTCGAGCATCCGGAAGACGGCGACGTGCTGTTTGACGGTCAGTCGGTGGGACAGGTCCCGGTAAATAAGCGGAATATCGGCATGGTATTTCAGAGTTATGCTCTGTTTCCTCACATGACGGTAGAGCAGAACGTAGCTTACGGCCTGGAACAGCACGGTGCGGCAAAATCGGAAATCCCCGGACGCGTCAGGGAAGCGCTGGAAATGGTCCATATGGAGGAATTTTCCAAGCGCAAGCCCAAGCAGCTCTCCGGCGGTCAGCAGCAGAGAGTGGCTCTGGCCAGAGCTCTCGTCATCCGTCCGAGGGTTCTTCTGCTGGACGAATGTCTGTCCGCCCTGGATAAGAAGCTCCGTGTGGAAATGCAGAGTGAGCTGAGAAGAATTCTGGAGGAAAGCCAGGTAACTACTTTCTTCGTAACTCACGATCAGGAGGAAGCGATGACGCTGTCCGATACCATCGTCGTCATGAGAGACGGTGTCATCGAGCAGACCGGCACGCCGTACGAAGTCTACGAACGTCCGGCCAATCGTTTTGTGGCGGGATTCTTGGGCAAAGCCAACTTTATCGAGGAGAACGGCGTGACGTATGCCGTTCGCCCGGAAAAGATAAAAATCGGTTCTGCCGATGATCCGGCGGCGAGGATGAGCGGCGTCATCGAATCTCTGGTCTATTCCGGAAATCTGACGACTTGTACGGTGAACTGCGGTCAGATAAATATCGTGGCAGAACTGGCCAACGCGGATACGGCTCAGCGTCTTTCCAGAGGTGAAAAGGTTTCGGTTCTCTGGGATGACAGCGCGCAGATTAAACTGGCGGATTAGGCGGATACCGGAAGATGAAAAAAGAATGTCTCATATTAGGCGGGCTGGTGCCCGATGTGTACTATAGTGTGAGCCGCTGGCCCGACCGCGGACAGGACGGTTTTATCTCGGACGAAAACGTGGTGGTGGGCGGCTGTGCGGTCAATATGGCGGTCACCGCGGAAAATCTGGGCCTGCGAGCTCACGTGGTCTCCTGTGTGGGAGAGGATGAGATCGGCGGCAGAATGGACGGCTACCTGAAAGAACACGGATTGTCCCGGAGACTGATCCGTCGAACGGGAGGCGTAAGCGGAAAATGTCTCGTATTTGTGGAACCCGACGGAGAACGGACGTTTCTGACTCGTAAAGGAGCAGAGGGGCTGTTTCCGGAGGAACTGGCGGAAGCGATTCTTCAGGGAGAGTATGCGGCAGCCGGAGTGACGGGCTATTATCTGCTCAACGATGATGCGGAACGGATTATGGCTGTGATCGAGGAACTCTTTCGGCGCGGCACGAAGATTTTATTCGATCCGAGCCCGCTGGCAGATGCGATCCGGCCGGATATCCTCAGGAGAATGGCGGAAGTCAGCCATATCATGACCCCAAATGTGACGGAACTGAAAGTGCTGGAAGAGAAAACGGGGAAAAGACTGATTTCAAAAGGCGGAGTGCAGAATTCTCTGAAGGATCAGATCTGTCAGAGTAAAGCTCCGGTTCTCATCGTCAAGGATGGATCTGCCGGCGGCACGGTCTATACGCCGGAACGATCTTTTCCCTACCTTGCGGAAAAGTGCACCGCGGTGGATACCACGGGCGCGGGGGACAGTTTTTCCGGAGCGCTTCTCTATTCGATGGCTGAGGATATTCCTGTCGATGCGGCCGTGAAACTGGCTGCCCGATGTGCGGCGAAGACCGTTACGATTCAGGGACCCCACGGATTCTGGAAATTGGAGGATTAAATAGATGTTGGACAGAGCGTACGGCGCTCTCGTGGGCGGCGCGATCGGCGATGCTATGGGCATGCCCGCGTCGTTTCTCACCAGAGCGCAGATCGAAAAAAGTTACGGCTATATTCACGATTTTCTCGAGCCGGAGAAAGACGTGCAGAGTTATCACGGCAATCTTCAGGCGGCGGAAATTACTGACGATACGATGGAAAGCGTGATTATCAGCGATATTCTCATCGCTGACGGCGAGTTCACAGAGATGGCGTTCAATCGCGCCATGAAAAAATGGGCGGTAGAGCAGAAAATGCTGGAGAGCACAGTGATCGGACCTTCCACCCGGAGATATCTGACGGCTCTCATCGAAGGCAGAGACCCCAAAGAAACTTCCGGACAGGGAAATACCAACGGAAGCGCTATGCGGGCGGCGCCGATCGGCGTGAAATATCACTATGATCTGGGCAAATGCATGGAAGCGGCTCTCGCCTCGTCTCTTCCGAGTCACGGCAGCAAACCGGCTGCGGCTGCGGCTTGTGCGGTAGCTGCGGCGGTGGCGGCAGGAGTGGCCGGAGGATATTCTCCGACAGAGGTGCTCGGTGCAGCGTACGATGCGGCGGTGTTCGGAGAGAAGCACGGAGCGGAAATTACCGCGCCTTCCGTCTCAAAGCGAATCCGTATGGCCGAATATATCGTCGATGCCGCAGGAGAGACCGACATCCGAAATATCATCGACGAGCTGGTTGGAATTTTCGGAGCGAGTATGTTCGCTTACGAATCGGTGCCTTTAACGTTGGGAATTTTTTATGCGGTGGACGGCAATGCGAAAGATGGTATCCTGGCCGCTGTCAATGCGGGAGACGATGCGGACACCAACGGCGCTATCTGCGGAAATATCTGCGGCGCTTATTCCGGGGCGAAAGCTCTTCCGGAGGAATGGTGCGTCCGGGTCCAGAAAACGAGCTGCCTCGATCTTCGCGGTACGGCGGCGAAACTGATCGAAAGATAACTTTCGGGAGAGCGAAGAGAAGGTGCACCGCGGTTTTTGCGGAAAAGTGCATGGAAAAAGACAGGCCTGAAAAGAGGAGCTGAAAACCGTTCTGTGTTTTCAGCTCTTTATTTTTTTATACGGATGGAGCGTGTTTTGCGGTATGCTCATTTTGAAGAGGGATGATTATGTTAAATGGAAAAAATATAAAATATTACAAAAAATAAAAATTGGACGATTCGTGTGATAGAGGTAACTTTCGTTGGGCTGGGAATTGAAGCATGTCTCGGTGTCCAAGCATTTTATAATGATTGGTTTATTTAAAAAGAAAAATTTTATAGGGAAAACGCGGGGCGGAAATATGTAAATCAAATTGCATCTGCATTTCATACTGTTGTATCTAAAATTCAATGAACGATAAAATTATGAAAATCTTCAGGAATTCATCAGCAAAAAACAAATTTTTCCTTCATATCTTCTGATAAGATAACGTTATACAAGTAATCGGTCAGAGCAGTAAAATGCAGTAAGATGCACGACAGGAACCGGAAGGCCACCGACGGAATGCGCGGTTTCTGTGACCGGTCGGTGCAGAACGCGGATTCGAGGTTCGGGAAGGCGTACGTAAGGCTGCTTTTAAGAGGGGGATTCGAATCGCGGACGACAGAAAGGGATTTGAGATGCAGAAAAAAAATATCGGGGTAATTTTCGGGGGCTGTTCCCCAGAATACGGAGTATCACTGGAATCGGCACATGCGGTAGTCAGCCACATGGACAAGACGAAATATCAGCCGGTGATGATCGGGATTTCTCAGGCGGGCGACTGGTTTTACTATACCGGTCCGACAGAAAAAATAGAAGAAGATACTTGGCTGAACGGCCGGGACTGTATCCCGGCGGCGATTTCTCCAAATCGGAGCGATTCCGGTCTTTTTATTTTTCAAGGTGATGGAGTGCGCAAGATCAGGCTGGATGCGGTTTTTCCTGTTCTTCACGGCAAAAACGGAGAGGACGGAACCGTCCAGGGCGCAGCGGAACTGGCGGGAATTCCTCTGGTGGGATGCGGCGTGCTGTCTTCGGCTCTCTGTATGGACAAGGACCGGGCGCACAGGCTGGTTCAGGCGGCGGGCGTCGATGTGGCAGCCGCGGTGGTGATCGACGGCGCGGCGGAAGAGACGGAACTGAAGAGAATGACGGACAAGCTGCGTTATCCTTTGTTCGTGAAGCCGGTGAAGGCGGGTTCCTCTTATGGAATCACAAAGGTTTCGGCGCCGGAAGATCTTTTTGACGCTGTCGTTCTCGCGTTAGAATACGACGATCAGGTGATTATCGAAGAAAATATCTGCGGATTTGAAGTGGGCTGCGCCGTACTGGGCAATCGGTTCCTGAAAGTCGGTGAAGTGGACGAAATTGAACTTTCCGACGGATTTTTCGATTTTACGGAGAAGTACACGCTGAAAACATCGGCGATCCATGTTCCTGCGCGAATCTCCCGGGCGAAGGCGGAAGAAGTGAAAGAGACGGCGCAGGTGATTTACCGGACGCTGGGCTGCCGGGGATTTGCCCGGGTGGACATGTTTCTTGCGGAAGACGGCCGGATCGTGTTTAACGAAGTGAATACGATTCCCGGATTTACCGCACACAGCCGCTATCCAAATATGATGAAAGCCTGCGGCATGTCCTTTGAGGAAATTATCTCTTCGGTCATCGAACTGGCGGTGTCGGAATGAGAGGGCGGCTGATCGATTATTCAAAGGGAGACGATCTGCACCGTTACTGGAAATTGTTTCGGCGGCGGGAGAGAACAGAAAATAAGGGGATGCGGGATTTTCTGACCTTTTGTCTCAACCGCATGGCCCATCGTCACGGCGGGTATATCGGAAACGGAGCGCAGATCCGCGGAATTCCGTCTCTGCCTCACGGTCTTCACGGTGTCTATATTTCCCGTTACGCCAGTATCGGCGAGGGCTGCAGAATTTATCAGAATGTTACCATTGGCGAGGTGGAGCACGTGGCGCCGAGCATCGGAGACGATTGCCTGATCGGGGCAGGAGCCGTGATCATCGGAGGCGTTACCGTAGGGAATCGCGTAAAGATTGGAGCGGGGGCCGTGGTTTCTTTTGATGTGCCGGATGATGCCACTGTAGTGGCGCAGCCGCCCCTGATATACCGAAAGGAGGCGACGCCGGATGATGATGTGTCATAACGCCGCGGATTTTCCGCAGGGGAGGGCGTGGATCGAGCTGGACCGGTCGGCCCTGCTTCACAATGTCAGAGTGCTTCGCACGCTGCTTCCGAAAGGATGTGAACTCATGCCCGCGGTAAAGGCCAATGCCTACGGTCACGGAGCGGCGCTGGTCGCCGGCGAGCTTCAGAGAGCAGGTATCGGATCTTTCTGCGTGGCATCCGCCGCAGAGGCGGTAGAACTTCGGAAAGCCGGCATTACGGGAGAGATTCTGATTCTGGGCTATACGCATCCGCGCCAGTTTTCTCTGCTGCGTCACTTTCATCTGACGCAGACGGTTTTAGATCATGATTATGCAGAGCTGCTCAATCGTTCCGGCAGAAAAATCGATGTTCATATAAAAATCGACACCGGGATGCACCGTCTGGGGGAACGATGCGAGCATATCGATCATCTGAAAAAAATTTTCTCCTGTGAGAACCTCAGAATTACCGGAGCTTATACGCACCTGTGCACCAGCGATAAAAGTTCGCCCAGAGAGGAGGCTTTCGTATCAGTTCAGACGCAGGCTTTCTATGAGGCGATCGCAAAGCTGAGAGAACAGGGCTGTGTCTGTCCGAAAGTTCACGTGCTGGCCAGTTATGGACTTGTAAACTATCCGGAAATCGGCGGAGATTATGCCAGAATCGGAATCGCTCTGTACGGTATGCTCAGCACGAGAGAAGACACCGAAGAGTGCGCCCGGAAAACCGGCCTTAGGCCTGTATTGTCTCTGAAGGCAAGGATTATTTCTGTGAAGGACGTCTTTGCGGAGGAATCCGCCGGCTATGGTCTTCAGTTTACCGCGCAGCGCGATGGAAAGATCGCAGTGGCGGCTGTCGGTTATGCGGACGGTCTGCCGCGCAGCCTTTCCTGCGGCGCAGGCGAAGTTCTGATCCGGGGAAAGAGAGCGCCTGTGGTGGGCCGGGTCTGTATGGATCAGACGCTCATCGACGTGACGGAAATTCCCGACGCTGAGGCCGGCGATATCGCGGTATTTATCGGAAAATCCGGGGAAGAAGAGATTACAGCCTGTGATCTTGCAGAAGAGGCGGATACGATTTCCAACGAAATATTGAGCAGATTGGGCGCACGGCTGAAGCGGATTATGATATAGAAAAGAGAAGCGGAAAACGGCTGAAAAGATAAAAAATAGAGAGGAGGGCGGACGCATTAGATGAAAGTCTAATGCGTCCGCCCTCCTCTTCGTCTCTGTTCGCTGAAGAAGTCCGGCATAGCGCAATTTTTCCCGTCGCCTTACCGAAAGACGTGGGGCAGAAGCTCTGAAAGGCGGTACGTCTGGAAATCTCCGCTGCTGCTGACGCATATGATCTCCATGTCTTCGCAGAATTCTGCAAGAAACTGAAGACAGGCGCCGCAGGGGATGCAGGGATCGGCGCCGCTGCCCGCTACGGCGATTCGCGTGAATTGCCTGTGTCCCTCACTGACCGCTTTAGCTGCGGCGGTTCGTTCCGCGCAGATGGTGAGGGAATAGGATGCATTTTCGATATTGCATCCTGTAAAAACGCTGCCGTCGGCGCATTCCAGAGCGGCGCCTACCGCGAAGTCCGAATAGGGATGATAAGCGCGGTTCCGGCTGTCTGCCGCAGTCTGAATCAATACTTCTTTCGTCATATCATTTTGCTCCTTCTTTGTGTTTTTCCTAAGGCGGTAAACTGTCGTCGGAATTTCGTAAAAATATTTTCGTAAATCTGCCATATTTCATTCAGAAAATCTTCACACAGAAAGCTTAGAATACAGAAAAAGAAAAAACAGCAACACTCGCCTGTGGTACCGAGCGGGTTTCAGATACGGAGACGATCGTACGATGAAATGCGGATGATCGCCTCTTTTTTATATTTCACCGCGCCGTTCTGTCAGGGACGGTTATGTCGTCTCGAAGCCGGTTTTTTCATTTTCATCAGAGCTGCTTTTTCCTCTTTCCGTACCGGATTTTTTCACCGGGGTTATGGTATTCCGCCGGCATTCTCCGTCAGAGTTTCCTGAAGTTTCGGAGACGCTTTTCGCGCGGCGTTTATCCTTTCGGCCGCGATCCTTTTCGCTGCGTCCGTTTGGGCTGTCGCTGGAGAAATCAGGATCGGGGACGCAGCAGCTGCCGTTTTCAGGAGAATTTATTCTGGCCGGAATAAAACGGCGGAGAAATTTTCCTTTGCCTCTGTTCTTGATGTAGAAAAAGCCGAGAATGGAAAATACGAACGCGCCGATGAAATTGACGAAAAGATCGCCCATCGTGTCTATAATTCCGATATCCAGGTAGCCGCCGAGTCCGAGTGCGGTCTGGGAACCATCGGATTTCACGATGATCACATCGCGGATGTCGTCTACTGTAATCGGCAGCGTGCCCTTTGCCGGATCGAGAAGGACCGTCTGAAAACTCTGAATGATCGTGTCTTTCTGCATGTCTTTTCCGAAAAACTGATCCATTCCGAATTCAAAAAATTCCCAGAGAACGCCTATGGTCATGGAAAAGCAGAATGCAAACAGCGCCAGATAGAACGGGGACAGAGAAAATTTAAAGCGGTCGTTGCGGTTGAGGATGTCGATCAGCGAAAAACCGATGGCAGCGCAGAGAAAACCGTTGATCGTATGAAGCATCGTGTCCCAAGCCGGAAACGCAGTATAATAGGAACGGATCTCTCCGAGGATTTCGGCGGCATAGATAAATAGAAGGATAATCACTTCCAGCGTATCCGGAATCTCGATTTTGAGTCTCCGCTCGATAAGCGGCGGTATGGCGAAGAGAATCAGCGTCAGAACGCAGAGCATGACATTTTCAAAATTTCCATTAAAAAACTGGGCGATGAGAATGCCGATGACGGAAATTCTCAATAAGAGATAAAATAGAGACAATGCTTTATTTACAGTCTTTTTTTGAGAGTCTGCCTGCAGTGATGATTTTTTTATCTTCTGTTTTGAGGTCATGATTTTCTTCTCCTTTCTTTGCGATGTCGAGGATAATAAAAAAACACGGTACCGATACCGATACCGTGTTCGATGGTGCACGCGAGAAGATTCGAACTTCCACGGAGGTTAATCCACACGGACCTGAACCGTGCGCGTCTGCCAGTTCCGCCACGCGTGCACATTTATCTCTGTCAGCTTCTGCCGACTAAATTATAATATAACGTTTGAAGCATTTTGTCAACCATATTTTTTATCAGCGTCCTTTTCACAGAGGAATTTTTTCCTTTTTTTCGGAGAGGGGCGGAAGCGGAGATCTGTCTGCTGCAAGAGGCTGTCCGAGGGAATATTCCTTACCTTTCGAAATGAAGCGCGGAAGGCTGGAAAGACTTGTGTGAAATCTTCAGAACACTCTTTGCTTTTTGACAATAAAGCGATAACGTGGTAATTCGGTAAAATAAATTGTTGCAGAGGTAAAACGCTTATGATAAAATAAATCATAAGTACGGTGCTTTGAAATGCACAAAAGAAAAAAGTAGGTGCCCGGTTTTTCGGGTATGAGGAGGAAATATGAAAAAGATTTTAGCTGTAATGTTATGTCTCGTCATGGTTCTCGGTGTGTTCACCGGCTGCGGAGACAAAAAAGACAATGCAACAGACGGAAGCGGATCTGCGGATACCGGGATCACTCCTGTGTCTGAGATGACGACGCTGACCGTAGGTTTTGACGCGGAATACGCGCCGTACGGCTATAAGGACGACAGCGGCGAGTATGTGGGATTCGACCTTGATCTCGCACAGGAAGTCTGCGATCGTATGGGCTGGGAGCTCAAAAAACAGCCGATTAACTGGGATGCCAAGGATATGGAACTCAATTCCGGTACGATCGACTGCATCTGGAACGGTTTTACAATGACAGGCCGCGAGGATAAATACACGTTCTCCGTTCCGTATGTAGATAACTCTATCGTATTTATCGTCATGAACGATTCCGATATTCAGACGGCGGAAGATCTGGCGGGCAAGGTCGTGGTGACGCAGGCGGATTCCTCCGCTCTGGCAGCGCTGACTTCCACGGAAGACAATGAAGAAAACCTGGCGTTAAAGGATTCTTTCGCTGAACTTCAGGAAGTTCCTGATTACAACAGCGCATTCCTCAATCTGGAATCGGGAGCGGTAGACTGTATCGCGGTAGATATCGGCGTTGCGCAGTATCAGCTGACTTCCCGCGGCGATACTTTCCGCAAGCTGGAAAAGCCGCTCTCCACAGAACAGTACGGTATCGGATTTAAGAAGGGAAATGAGGAACTTCGCGATGCCGTTCAGGAAAAATTATTTGAAATGTATGAGGACGGCACTTTCCAGAAGATCGCTGAAAAGTACGCCGAATACAACATTCCTGAGATGATCTGCATCGAGAGATATATGGACGGCGGAGATAAGAGCGACAAAGAATAACCTGATCGGAAAGTCACTTACAGAGAAGAGGCAGAGCCTGCCTCTTCTTTTGGCTTGTACAGAAAAGAATCATAATTTAGAAAGTGGGGTGTGTCATGACTCTGTCTGGCATGATCCAGCAGGTGCTCTCCGGTACGGGCGCTACGCTGACAATCTTTTTTTCAACTCTGGTGATATCTCTTCCTCTGGGCCTTCTGGTAGCATTTGCCCGCATGAGCGATATCCGGCCGTTTCGCAGGCTCGAGTCTAACGGAAGAGGCGCGAGGCTGCTGAAAAAATTTAATCCGATCCGTCTCATCATGCAGTTTTTTATTTCGGTGCTGAGAGGTACGCCGCTGATGCTTCAGCTCATCGTCTGGTGCTACGGTCCTTATTACCTGTTCGGTATCCGCCTTACGCCGGAATGGAGAATTGCCGCAACCGTTCTGGGATTCGGCATCAATTACGCCGCATATTTCGCGGAGATTTTCCGTTCCGGAATTCAGGGGATTCCGGTCGGTCAGAGGGAAGCGGCCAAAGTGCTGGGCTACAACAGGGTGCAGACCTTTTTTAAAGTGATCTTCCCGCAGATGATCAAGCAGGTTCTTCCTCCCGTGACGAATGAGATCATCACGCTGGTAAAGGATACGTCGCTGGCTTTTGTACTCGTCTATGTGGAAATCTTTACGATCGCAAAGCAGGTCGCCGCGGCACAGACGACGATTGTTCCTCTGTTTGTAGCGGGGGCGTTCTATTACATATTCAACCTGCTGGTGGCGGGCATCATGGGCAAAGTCGAAAAGAAGATGAGTTATTATCAGTAAAGGAGGTGCATTCATGAAGTTGTTCGAAATTAAAAATTGTAAAAAGTCATTTAACGATCTGAATGTACTCAACGATATTTCTCTCTCGGTGGAACAAGGCGAAGTCGTAGCGGTCATCGGTCCGTCGGGATCCGGTAAATCTACGCTGCTCCGATGCGCGACGATGCTGGAGAAAATGGACGACGGGGAACTGATCTATCTGAATGAGTCCGCAGTGCGCAGTGAGGGCGGTAAAAGCGTTTATTCGCCTAAGGCACAGCTGAAAAAGATCCAGCAGTATTTCGGACTCGTCTTTCAGAATTTCAATCTGTTTCCTCATTATTCCGTGATAAAGAATATCATAGACGCTCCTGTTCACGTGCAGAAGCGAAATAAGAAGGATGTGGAAAAAGAAGCGAAAGAACTGCTGTCAAAAATGGGGCTCACTGGAAAAGAGAACTATTATCCCTGTCAGCTTTCCGGAGGGCAGCAGCAGAGAGTCGCCATCGCCCGGGCTCTGGCGATAAAACCGCATATTCTGTTTTTTGACGAGCCGACGTCAGCTCTGGACCCGGAACTGACCGGAGAGATTCTGAAGGTCATCCGTCAGCTGGCAAAGGAAAAGATGACGATGGTGATCGTCACCCATGAGATGGAATTCGCACGGGATGTAGCGGATCGGGTCGTCTTTATGGACGGAGGCTACATCGTGGAGCAAGGCGATCCTCACGAAGTGATCGAACATCCGAAAGAAGAGCGTACCAGACAGTTTTTAGCACGTTTTGCAAAAGGAGAATAAAAATGGCTATGATACATTACGTAGATCCTGCAGGAAACATGACGGCGATCGTACGGGGAGAATTCGGCAATGAGAAGCGCGTAGAACTGGCGAAGCAGATTCTTCAGCAGGAGAAAGCGGAGCAGGTAGGATTTGAAGTGCCTCCTGTCAATGGCGGAGACTGCAGGCTGGAGATGATGGGGGGAGAATTCTGCGGAAACGCGGTGCGGGCGTTCGCCTATCTCAAGGCGTCTGAACAGCATTCCGGCGGCAGACACGCTGTGAAAGTGGAGATCTCCGGAGCGGCGAATCCGGTAATGGCCAATGTGGATCTCAGCGCCGGTCTGGCTTTCGTGCAGATGCCGAAGCCTCTCGGCGTAGAAGAGGTGCTCGTCAAGGATACGATGCGCCCGGTAGTGCATATGGAAGGGATTGACCATGTGATCATGGAAGGTGTGGATGCAGATGAGGAACTGGCGGAGGATGCTCTTCGCGCTATGGGAAAATGGCAGCCTAACGCCTGCGGAATCTTATTTCTGAAGGGCGATGAGATGACGCCGGTGGTCTATGTCCGCAGCACGGAGTCTCTGATCTGGGAGTCCTCCTGCGGGTCCGGAAGCGTAGCCTGTGCTTGGTATCTGGCGGCGAGTACAGGAATGCTCAATCAGGACGGAATTTACAAACTGAAATTTACGGAGCCGGGCGGCGTGGTAGAGGCCGGCGTGATGGTGAAAAATCACGAGATCATTCAGTGTATGATGGGCGGAGATATCAAACTGGCGGGAGAAGAGGCTCTCTGAGGAAATCTGTCCGGAAAAGAACAAACAGTAAACGCACCCGTTTCTCTTCTGCTTGCGGCGGAAAGAGGGGCGGGTCTTTCTTTTTTATGATATGATAAAACCGGATTGTTTTATAGAACGTACGGGGAGGTGAGGTTTATGGTACATATTATCGAAGAACATCTGCAGGGGACGTTGTTTGATTCGCCTATTTTTTCCGAGTATTTTTCCGGTATGAATGTGGTGGTGGCCGATATCGAGACCACCGGCCTGTCACCGGCGAAAGCCGCCGTGGTTCTGGCGGGGGCTGTGACTGGAGAGGGCGGACGGCGAAAGGCGATTCAGTTTTTCGCCGATACCGTAGGTGAGGAAAGAGAACTTCTGACTCTCTATGCGCGGCTTCTGTCCCGGGCGGACGTGGTGGTGACGTTTAACGGACAGCGGTTTGATCTGCCTTTTCTCAGGGCTCGGATGGAGAGGCACAAGATAGATACGTCCTGTCTGGATCGGCTGTACTCCATGGACATCTACCGGATTTTAAAATACCATTCTCATCTGCCGAAGATTCTTCCTAATCTGAAGCAGAAAACCGTGGAAGTCTATCTGGGCGATGCCGCGGACCGAAAGGATGAAATCGACGGCGCCAAAAGCGTGGAGCTTTACTATGAATACGGAAGGAGCAGCGGAGGAGAGCGGGAATCCCTGAGAAATGCGATTTTACTTCACAATCGGGACGATATCGTCAGGCTGGCGGATATGATGCGCATCCTGCGGACTCTGAATCTCCACGAGATTTTGTATGCGGAAGGATTTCCCGCTTTTACAGGCGAGACCGGGATTCGCGTGGAAAAGATCAGAACGAAGAAAAACACGGTGCATGTGCAGGGGCAGGTTTACGGACCGCACGCTTCTTACCGGTGTTTTGGAGACGGTTATGAGTTTGTTCTTTCCGGAGATTCGCCGGATTTTGAACTGAATATTTTTGCTGAGAACATATCCGGGAGCATTGTGGCGGACACCGTTCTGCTGAATGCCGACTGTCCTTCGATCCGCGAGATGGGCGGATACGAGAGCGGATTTCTGATTCTGAAGGAGGGAGACAGTCTGAATTACCGGGAGATCAACGCTCTGATCAAAAATATTCTCGGCGGGGTGCTTCAGTGAATTGTGTTTTCGCCGGGAAGGCGGAAAAAGCTGTTTCCCCGGGGCGTTTATTGCGGTAAAATAAATGAGTTAACATGTGTTTCTGCGGAAACGCATGCCGGTAAAACTCAGTCAGAAAAGGCAGGTGACTTATGGACATCAGAGAAAAGGCGGCGCGGATGAAGGCCGTCAGCCCGTTTATGTCGGCAGCATCCGAAGACATGAGAAATCAGGCTCTTCAGGCGATTGCAGATGCCATCGAGAGGGAGAAACCGCGGATTATCGAAGAGAACCTCAGAGATCTGGAAGCCGCGGAGGAAAAAGGAATCCCCGCACCTGTGCTCAAACGTCTGAAATTTGGAGAAGAGAAAATCGGAGAAGTTCTGGCGGGAATCGCCGAACTCACCGGTTTGGCGGATCCTCTCAATAAAATCACTTTGGACAGAGAACTGGACGCCGGTCTTCGTCTCTGCCGTCAGACCTGCGCCATCGGCGTCATCGGCGTGATCTTTGAAGCGCGTCCGGACGCTATGGTTCAGGTGGCTTCTCTGTGCATCAAGAGCGGAAACTGCGCCATGCTGAAAGGCGGAAGTGAGGCGAAGCGGACGAACCGGAAACTCTTCGACGTCATTTACGGAGCCGCCCTTTCCGCGGGACTACCGGAGGGATGTCTGATGCTGGCGGAAACCCACGATGATATCGACAATGTGCTGAAATGTCATGAGTCTATCGACCTTCTCATTCCGAGAGGATCCAACGAGTTCGTTCAGCATATCATGAATCATACAAAGATTCCTGTGATGGGCCATGCCGACGGTGTATGCCACATCTATGCGGATCGGAGCGCGGATATCGAAAAAGCGGTGCCGATCATACTGGACGCGAAGACGCAGTATCCTGCAGCTTGCAACGCTGCGGAAACCCTGCTGGTGCACCGGGACATCGCCGGAAAACTTCTGCCGGCGCTGGCGAGAGCTTTTTCACAGGCGCATGTGTGTCTCAGGGGCACCGAAGAGATCCGGGAAATCATCGAATGCGAACCGGCTTCGGAAGAGGACTTCCGCACCGAATATCTCGATTACATCATATCGGCGAAGACTGTGGAAAACATCGAGGAAGCCGTCGGGCACATCAATCGTTACGGATCGCATCATACGGACTGTATTCTCACGGAGGACAAGGAAGCTGCGGAATACTTCATGCAGCTGGTGGATTCTGCGGGAGTTTACTGCAACTGTTCCACCAGATTTGCCGACGGGTTCCGCTATGGTTTCGGCGCGGAAGTGGGCATCAGCACCGGAAAGATCCATGCCAGGGGTCCGGTGGGACTGGAGGGCCTTGTGACTTATAAATATAAGCTGTTCGGCGACGGACATATCGTCGCCGATTATGCGGAAGGAAGACGCAGTTTTCATTTCAGAGATTTTAAATCGGAGTAAAGCCTTCTGCCGGCCGCACAGCGTGTGCGGCGGGATTCGGCCGGGAGCCGGGAAACGTCTGCTTCTTTGAACCGCTGAAAGACAGTGTTCGCCTGCAAAAGCCGCGGCTGGAATGATCCCTCGTCTGCGGCGGGGAGAAGCGCGGCGGAATGCTGTGAGAGTGTTCTCGTCAATATCGGTGAAAGGGCAGAAAGACTCGTTTTGCCTTGAAATTTTTATACGGATGGAGGAAGAACGTGAAAAAAGATACCTATCAGAATCCTCTTATCGAGAGATATACCAGCCGGGAAATGTCGGCGATATTTTCTCCTGATAAAAAGTTTACCACATGGAGAGAGCTCTGGATCGCTCTGGCCGAAGCTGAAAAGGAGCTGGGGCTGGATATCACACAGGAGCAGATCGATGAGCTGAAGGCGCATAAAGACGATATCAATTATGAAGTGGCCCGGGCCAGAGAGAAAGAAGTGAGGCATGACGTCATGTCCCACGTCTACGCTTACGGAGTTCAGTGCCCGAAGGCAAAGGGAATCATTCATCTGGGAGCGACCAGCGCGTATGTGGGCGATAACACGGATATCATCCAGATCAGAGCAGGCCTTACGCTCTTAAAACATAAAATCGCGGATCTGCTCAGCCGGCTCAGCGTATTCGCGTTGGAAAACAAAGACGTGCCTACTCTGGGATTCACTCATTTTCAGCCGGCTCAGCTGACCACGGTAGGCAAGAGAGCCACCCTGTGGATGCAGGATTTTTATTTCGACTATCTGGACGTCTGCCAGCTCATCGACAGCCTCATGATGCTGGGGGTAAAGGGTACGACAGGTACCCAGGCCAGTTTCCTGGATCTTTTTGACGGGGATCATGAAAAAGTCAAAGAGCTGGATCGGAAAGTCGTAAAGAAAATGGGCTTTGAAAAATCGATTCCTGTCTCCGGTCAGACATATACCAGAAAAATTGATGCCAAAGTGCTGGCTGTTCTCAGCGGTATCGCTCAGAGCGCTCACAAGATGACGAACGATATCCGTCTCCTGCAGCATCTGAAAGAAGTAGAGGAGCCTTTTGAAAAAAAGCAGATCGGTTCTTCTGCTATGGCGTATAAGAGAAATCCGATGCGAAGTGAGAGAATCGCTTCTCTGTCCCGGTTTGTCATGAGCAATTCCATGTCTCCCGCAATGACGGCGTCCACTCAGTGGTTTGAGAGAACCCTGGACGACTCCGCAAACAAGAGACTCGTGGTTCCTGAGAGCTTTATGGCTGTGGACGCGGTTCTCGATATCGCGGTCAATGTGTGTTCCGGACTGGTGGTATACAAAGAGGTTATCCGCCGGCATGTCATGGACGAAATTCCGTTTATGGCCACGGAAAATATCATCATGGAGGCGGTGAAGAAGGGCGGCGACCGTCAGGAACTCCACGAAAGCATTCGCGTCCACTCTATGGAGGCGGGCAGACAGGTCAAGGAGTTCGGCAGACCGAACGATCTTCTGGAGCGCATCGCCGGCGACGAGATGTTCGGACTGACACAGGAGGATGTGCAGAAGCTGACGGAGCCTTCTGATTACATCGGCCGTTCTGTGCAGCAGACGGAAGAATTCGTGGATGAATATATCCGCCCTGTGATAGAAGCAAACAGACAGTATCTCGGAAAAGATATCGATCTTAAGGTATAGATTACTATGAAAAGTGTGAAACAACTCATAGAGGAAGCGAATAAAATCGTCATCAAGCTGGGGAGCAATACGATTTCAGGCGCTGACGGAAAAGTGAACAGAGAACTGATGCGGGACATCATCGGGCAGGTCTGCTCTATGATCAGAAAAGGCAAACGGGTTATTCTCGTCTCCTCGGGCGCAGGAATCTGCGGCGTTTCCGCTATCAATAAATGGAGCCGCAAAGGGGATATCAATTATAAGCAGGCGCTCTGCGCCATCGGTCAGGTTGAGCTGATGAACATGTATAAAGAACTCTTCGGGGAGTACGGAATTCATGTGGCTCAGATCCTTCTGACCAGCGAGGATTTTCACGACCATACGAGAGAGCTCAACATTCGCAATGCGATGTTTACATTGGTAGACGAAGGCGTGGTGCCGATCATCAACGAGAACGACAGTGTCAGCGTCGATCAGATCAAGATCGGGGATAACGATACGCTGAGCGCTCTGACGGCCAATCTGTGGGCCGCAGATCTGCTGATTCTCATGAGTGATATCGACGGCGTGTACGATAAAGATCCCAATACTTACAGCGATGCGGTTCTCATCGAGCATATCGGCAATGTAGCTGAGATCAGGGCGTCGATCGATACGAAGGGAAAGAGCAGTTTCGGCACGGGCGGTATCGTGACGAAACTTCACGCGGCAGAGATGGTCAATGAATACGGTATTTCCATGATTCTGACCAACAGCCGCAGGCCGGATATTCTGAACCGGCTGGCGGCAGGAGAGGAAAAAGCCACCGTATTCTGCAGTGAATAAAAGAGGGAATAGAATATGAAATTAGGAGTGATCGGCGTCGGAAATATGGGCGCCGCCATTATCAAAGGATGTATCGCTTCCGGCATGAAGCCGGAGAATATTTTCGGAACCGGGCGCGATCCACGCAGGACGGCGGCTTTTGCAGAGGAGACCGGGATTCAGCTCTGTGAGGATATCGGCGATCTGGTGACGAAATGCGATGCTGTCATGATCGCCGTCAAGCCGAAAGATGTAAAATCGGTTCTGAAGCAGGCGGCGCAGTATCTGACAGAGAAAAAAGTCGTCATTTCTATCGCCGCCGGCCTGTCTGTCGAAGATCTGCAGAGGATGGCAGAGGAAGGGTGTGGTCCGCGGGGTGTAAAAACGAAAATCATCCGCGTCATGCCGAATACTCCGGCGATGGTGGGAGCGGGAATGTCGGCCCTGTGCCGGAATGAATATGTGACGGAAGAGGAATTCGAGTTTGTCATGAAGATTTTTTCCGGAATCGGTTCTGCAGAAGAAGTAGAGGAAAGTCTCATGGATGCGGTGACAGGCGTATCCGGAAGCGGTCCTGCCTACGTCTATCTGTTTATCGAAGCGCTGGCCGACGGAGGAGTGCTTGCGGGGCTTCCGCGGGCGAAAGCGGTTAAATTCGCGGCGCAGACCGTTTTGGGGAGCGCCAGGATGGTTCTGGAGACGGGGCGGCATCCCGGAGAGCTGAAAGACGCTGTCTGCTCTCCGGCCGGTACGACTATCGAGGGAGTACGGGCCTTGGAAGCAGAACGTTTCCGGCATGCCGTTATGAGCGCGGTTGCGGCATCGGCGGAAAAATCGAAAAATATGTAACTTTTTCTGCGGCAGTTCATACCGGCAGAAGGCGGCCCGATTCGGAGGGGAGGGTTCCGCTTTCGGAACTGCGGGATGTAGGTAGCCGTAAACTTCCGCCGCCTGCAGCGGTCTTTCCGGACTTCGGGCGATTTTGATTTCGGGTCGAATCAAAAAGGGGCCGGGACATCTGTGCAGATGCCCCGACCCCTTCTGTTTTCTCTTTTTTTGAATATATTTTTCCGCTGACTTACGCTGTCATCGTATCTGTCTTTTTTTGTGAAAGGCCGCGCTCTTCTTTTTCTTCCGGAATCTGATCCTCTTCTGGCGTCTGATCCGCTGTTTTTTCCTCGGATGTTCTGCGCGCAGGATTATAGTAATCAAACGCTCTGGAATCGATGAGAATGTCCTTTTCGATCATATCATCGATAGAATATTTGTAGATGGATTTGATGACGGGCATGATTTTTTTTCCGTTTTCCGACAGGCGATACTCTACATGCTGTTTTTTTTCCGGATCGGTAAAACGGCAGATCAGTTGATCTTCTTCCAGTTCCCTGAGATTCTGATACAGTACTTTGCTGGAGATCTCCCCCCAGAATTTCAATATGGAATTGAAACGGATACAGCCTTCGTAATCGATTGCCACGAGGATATACGGCTTCCATTTTCCGCTGATCATCTTGAAGAAATGACCATAGGGAAATTCACCTTTCTGAATTTTTGACATACTCAAACTCTCCTTTTTGCCACTCAGATCACGCCATATAATAAGCATGCATAAAATATAAACATACAAAATCTGCTGACCAAATATAGACATACGAATTATTAGGTAACCGGCTACTTGAAGGTAGCTTACTTACAAAAAGGTAATCATTGCTATTTGCCCGGAAACCTTTTAATATTTAGTTAGCAAACGAAGTAAAATTTATGATACTCAGGTTGAAAGACCGGCATATAAATTAATAGACGGCAGAAATATGGCTGCAAAACACAGTCCATAGAATTTCACCGGAAGCGGGATCGCCTGAAAATGCTGACACGGTAACGCCACATTACGGCCAGCCGGGAAGCTGCTTCAATCGTTATTATACCATATCCTTTGATTCTTTGCACGATCCGCGTATCGTCGGATATGGCGCGAGGGTTCATTCTCTGCGGCGGAGCCGCAGAGCCAATGATTGAAATCATTATAACACAAAATATGTTTGCATCAAAGATATGTATGCGCATAGAATCAAGTATACATAAGATCTTCAGACAAACGCTTTCTTTCCGCCGGCGTCTGGAGATTGCAGGACGGACGAGGCGCGCGGGCGCGCCGGTATGATTAAGAGTTTTGTTAGTGCACTTATATAAAACTAAATTTGGTCAGCAAAGTTATTTATGATCGTTAATTTGAAAGATTAAGATTTGTCAGAATCTTTCGGCGGTCTCAAATAACAGAAAACTCTCCTGTGAGGGATTGCTTTTTCGGCAGTTCCTCACACAAAAATCGATTTAATCATCGGTTCTGGTCTGAGCATATTTTAAGAAAGGAGATATGTTATGGATTATAACAAGAAAAGATGGGTCGTGCTGGTAGTAAGTTGTATTGTCAACATTATTATCGGTACAGGATACGCATGGAGCGTATTCGCTGGTCCATGGGCACAGGAACTGGGAATCCAGAATGCCGCCCTTGCATTTACCGTATGTAATGCGGTAGGTCCTGTTACTATGATTACCGGCGGTAAGATCAACGACATGTTAGGTCCGAAATGGGTAGTATTCGTCGGCGGTTTAATGTTCGGCGGCGGTGCGCTTCTCGCAGGATTTTCAAAGAGCTTCGGATTCTTAATTTTCGCTTACGGTATTATATTAGGTTTAGGTATGGGACTCGTATATAGTTGTACTATCGGTAATACCGTTAAGTTCTTCCCGGATAAGAGGGGAATGGTCGGCGGTCTGACGACGGCAACTTACGGTCTCGGCTCCGTAATCCTGGCTCCAATTGCCCGTATGATGGTTGAAAATATGGGTATTACAAGCACTTTCAAGGTCTTGGGTATCGTATACCTGATCGTTATCTGTGTGGGCGCATTCCTGATCACCCCATGTCCGGCAGGATTTGTTCCGGAAGGTTATACGCCTCCTGCACCGGTACAGGGACAGAAGGGTCCGGAAGACAAGACTTGGTCTCAGATGATCAAGGATCCTATTTTCTATGTACTTTTCATCATGCTCGTATGCGGTGCATTCTTCGGTCTGATGATGATTTCCCAGTGTTCACCGGTAGCACAGAATATGATCGGCATGGACGTTGCGACAGCGGCGACGATCGTATCTGTTCTCGCATTATGCAACGCGGCCGGCCGGGTGCTCTGCGGATTTATCTCCGATAAACTCGGAAGAATCAACACTCTGGCGATCTGCCTGGTTCTCGCGGTAATCGGATTGGCTCTGGTATGGAAATCCGGTATCGGCGATCCGTCGAAGACACTCTTTATCCTCGGTGTCTGCTTCGTAGGTTTCTGCTTCGGCGCATTTATGGGTATTTTCCCTGCATTTACAGCAGACCAGTTCGGTGCGAAAAACAACGGTGTAAACTACGGTATCATGTTTATCGCATTCGGCGTAGCCGGGGTACTCGGACCTATGATCATGTCCAGCCAGTATGCAAAAACTCAGAGCTACAGCACAGCGATCCTGATCGCTCTCGCACTCTCTGTAGTAGGCTTCATTCTTACATTCGTCTACAGAGCAATGTCTAAGGCAAAGAAATAGCATTACCATACATATTATGAAATCCTTAAACATGTTATAATGCACAGCTCAAAAGAAAGAAAACGGGAATTTCTTCCCGTTTTCTTTCTTTTTTGTTTCGGACTGGCTCTGTCTGAGGTAAAATCGAAGGACGGATAAAATAAAAAAAGAAGGAGTGCAGATATGAAAATTATTATTTCGCCGGCCAAAAAGATGGTGACGGATATGGAATCGCTGCCCGTGGAAAGCATTCCGGTTTTTATTGATCAGGCAGCCCGGCTGATGGAAGTGATGAGATCCCTGTCGTATGAAGAGGCGAAGGCGGTCTGGAAATGCAGCGACAAAATCGCCGGGGAAAATTACTCACGCTTTCAGCATATGGATCTGAAACGAAGTCTGACACCGGCGATTCTCGCTTACGAAGGCATCCAGTATCAGTATATGGCGCCAGTGGTCATGGAGCGGAGCGCTCTCGATTATCTCAGGGATCATCTTCGCATTTTGTCCGGATTTTACGGACTGCTGCGGCCTTTTGACGGCGTCGTGTCTTATCGTCTCGAGATGCAGGCGAAACTTCCCCAGGGTGATCTTTACGGGTTCTGGAAAGACAAAATTGCGGAAGAACTTTGCAGAGAAGAGACGGAGATTCTGAATCTGGCCTCTAAGGAATACAGCCGATGCATCAGCCGCCATCTGCCGGCACATGTGCGTATGACCGACGTGATCTTCGGAGACCCGGACGGACGGGGAGGCGTGAGAGAAAAAGGAACCTACGCGAAAATGGCCCGGGGAGAAATGGTAAATTTCATGGCCGGCCGCAGAATCGAAAGGCTGGAGGAGATTGTGGAATTCCGCCGGTTAAATTATCATTTCAGTGAAGAGCTGTCTTCTGAATATAGATATGTATTTCTGCGCGGTCCGCAGTAAAACACCGCAGGCGGTTCTCCATCCGCCTGCGGTGTTTTGTATTTTTATTCGCTTTTTCGCTCGGAAATCAGCCGGATGCGAAACGAAACCTAAAACCGGGGTTCGGCGCCGCAAGGCTTTGAATTTCAGCGCAGCAGCGCTGGGATTTTAAAATGAAGGTCTGCTGTTTTCCAAAGGTGCGGAATCAGGCAGCGGCCTTCTTTTCTCTGTGCTGTTTGATCAGACTGTTGATTCCTTCGATGGCGAGAATTACTGCGAGTACGACCAGCAGGATCGCGATAATGCCGCGGATCCAACACCAAGCAACACCGTCTCCGCCCGCCATAGCGCCGGCGATGTTTGTCTTGATAGTGAAGCAGAGCGATGTGATCGTAACGATCAGCATAAATGCCATCGGGAGGAGGAACATCTTGTTATTTTTGCCGACTTTACCCAGCCAGGATGCCACAGCGAGTAGACCGATAGCAGCGAGAAGCTGGTTGGCGGCTCCGAACAGCGCCCAGATATTGGCATAGCCCGTCATACCCAGACCGATGCCCAGGACGACGGAGATCACTGTCGCAACATATGGATTGGAAAGGAACTTCTTGTAGCCGGCTGCCTCTTCGTGCGTCTGTCCGTCCAGCCAGAATTCCTGGAACATATAACGGGAAAGACGGGTTGCCGTATCGAGAGAAGTGAGACAGAATGCGGATACCGTGAGGATCAGCATAGAGTATGTCACTTCAGCGGTTCCGTTTAAGAACGGGATCGCATCGAGCATCTGGGAGATACCTGTGGCGAATACGACAGTCGGCGTAACGGTGGTGCCCGCTTCATAATCGCTCCAGATATAGGCTACCGCGCAGAGAGAAATGATCGCCAGAGCACATTCGATGAGCATGCCGCCGTATGCGATCGGACGGGCGTCGCTTTCTCTGTTGAGCTGCTTTGCGGTGGTGCCGGAACCGACAAGTGAATGAAATCCGGAGATCGCTCCGCAGGCGATGGTGATGAACAGCGCAGGGAAAAGCGTTCCCAGAGACGTTCCCGTAGGAGCGATCGTGTCGGTAAAGCCCGTAAAGGCCGGCATATCGAAGGACGGATGCGCTCCGATGATGCCGATCACAGCGGCGATCATCATAAAGTACAAGAGGAAAGAACTCAGATAGTCTCTCGGCTGAAGAAGTATCCAGACCGGAGCTACAGAGGCGACCATGATATAAATGCCGATGATGATCATCCATGCAGTCGAACTAAGATAGAGAGGATGCCAGTTATAGCCGATGATCATGCAAATGATAATTGCCGCTACGCCTGCGATGGTGGATACTGCCAGACCGGCATTTCTGCGGTATACGAAAAAACCGAAGAGAACGGCGATCAGGATAAACAGAATCGAAATCATCGCCGTACGGGCATTTGCCGTGCTCGCTGCGATATCTACCGCACCTGTATCGGTAAAAGTAGCGTTGAACGTATTTGCTACGATAGAAGCGAACGCCGCAACTACCAAGATCAGTGTCAGATAAGCGAAGATGAGGAATAATCTCTTGGCTCTCAGACCGATACTGTCGGAAATTACTTCACCGATGGACTGTCCTTTATGACGGATGGAAGCGAACAGCGCGCCGAAGTCGTGGACAGCGCCGAAGAAAATGCCTCCGACGAGTACCCATAATAATACGGGAACCCATCCGAATACTGCCGCCTGGATCGGTCCGTTGATCGGGCCGGCGCCGGCGATGGATGAGAAGTGATGGCCGAGAAGAACTGGCGCTTTCGCAGGTACGTAGTCCTTGCCGTCTTCCATTTCGTGAGCAGGTGTCGGACGGGAAGGGTCGATGCCCCACTGTTTTGCGAGCCATTTACCGTAAGTAATATAGGCTACGACAAGGATTGCCAGTCCGACGAGTAAGATTACTACTGCGTTCATGATAACTCTCCTTTAAGTTGATTAAATAATATGATTGAATAATTTCGCGTTTGCCCTGCCGCTCAGATTTGTGACCGTACGGCCTTCCGAGCGATCCAGGACAGCTGTATGCAATTCCATCCAGCCTCTCAGCGAAAAGCGAAAACTTTTTTGGATCCGGCTTTTTTTCAGCATTTTTACGGCCTGAGGTTCTGTCTCGTCCGCGATGATAAGGCAGGTGAGATATGTGTACATATGTCCCGGTTTCGGATCGATGAGTTTGCATCCCTCCTCCCGGGTAAATTCCTCGCACCGGCGGTAAACTTCCTCTGTCAGGCGGGGAACGGAAAATACATAGACATATTCGTGACAGTTTGCTTCCCAGAGCACGTTTTTACGAGAAAGGAAATACTTCTGATTATTTACGTGCAGATCGCATCGAAGCACCAGCGGATGCATCTCTTCTTCCTGACGATGGACATCGTAATATGCGCTGTAGTAGGAAGCGAGCCAGTCGATGATCTCCCCGCGCGTCTTTTCTCCCGCCATATCTGAATCTCCTGTGAAAATTAGTCTCAGTAAAATAAAAATCGGATGAGAACGAAAGAAAGTGCCTGTTTTGTCCCACCGTGGATCAGGACATCTGAAAAGGGACGTTCCTGATCTTAAAAACGGCTGGAAGCGTTGTTATTGCAACATTTATACCCGTTCTGATCCGCCACTTACTATATACAAAAAAACTTTGAATGTCAAGAAAATATAAAGATTTGCACCATCGTTCAAATTTCAAAAGAGACGGACGATTCTCAGAGATAGTGCAGAAAAATGCCCGCCGGTATATTTGGAAATACAATGAGTCTTGCGCTAATATCTTTTGGTCTGGAATGTCTTTGTTTCGCTAACTTCCGGGCATTTCCGGAGAATTGGAACGCAATTTCATATGGAACTTGCCGCCGTACGATGATACAATAACGCAGAGAAAATACCGAGAATCAAAACAGCGAAGGGAGCCCTATTTATGAAATATGAAGATGCGGTAAAAAACGCGAAAAACAATATCGGCGGCCTGTGCAGGGCCTGTAATATCTGTAACGGCGCAGCCTGCAGGAATACCATGCCGGGGCCCGGAGCGAAGGGGACGGGGGATACTGCCGTGAGAAATTTTCAGAAATGGCAGGAGATTCGTGTCAATATGGATACTATCTGTCCTATGGGCGAGACGGATACCTCTCTTGAAATTTTCGGAGAGAATTTTCGCTATCCTTTTTTTGCAGGTCCCGTAGGGGCGGTCAATCTGCACTACAGCGACGCTTACGATGATATGACTTATAATGACGCTCTGGTGCGCGGATGTGCGGAAAACGGGATCGCAGCTTTTACAGGAGACGGCGCGAACCCGGCTGTAATGGCGGCGGCGTCCGCTGCGATCAGAATCGCGGGCGGCCGGGGAATTCCTACGGTAAAGCCCTGGAGCGGCGCGGTTCTCGAGGACAAGCTTCGGCTGATACGGGAGTCGGATTCTTTTGCCGTCGCGATGGATGTAGATGCGGCGGGGCTGCCGTTTTTAAAAAATATGGAACCCCCTGCAGGCATGAAGTCTGTGGAAGAGCTGACTCAGATCATCGCCCGGACGGACAGACCATTTATCGTAAAAGGCATTATGACGGTGAAGGGTGCTCTGAAAGCGAAAGCGGCGGGAGCCGCCGGCATCGTCGTATCAAATCACGGCGGCCGCGTACTGGATCAGTGTCCGGCGACAGCCGAGGTTCTGTCTGAAATTGCGGATGCGGTCAATGGCACGATGAAAGTGATCGTTGACGGGGGAATCCGCTCTGGTGTAGATGTATTCAAGGCTCTGGCGATGGGCGCGGACGCCGCTGTCATCGCCAGACCGTTTGTCACCGCTGTGTACGGAGGTGCGGAGGCCGGTGTGGCCGCGTATATCGAAAAAATCGGCGAAGAGTTGAAGGACACCATGGAAATGTGCGGTGCGCTGTCCCTCAAGGACATTACATCGGATATGGTGAGGCTGCCGAAATAAAATATAATTGCATGGCGCGACATTTCTGAGCGGGAGAAGACAATGATGTTTGTTTTGATGACGAGCGGGATGACAGATCCGGACCGGGAAAAATTTAATAAGATTTATCATCTATATGCGTCTTTCGTCTACCGAGTGGCATTGAAAGAACTCTCGGAAACGGAACTGGCTCAGGACTGTACTCAGGCAGCATTCGAGCGCATCATAAAGTATATGGACCGGCTGGAGGAGCCGGATTCTCCTCAGGTCAAGAGCTATATTTATAAAACGGTGTTATCCACCGCCGCAAATATGCGCAGACGCGAAGAAAAATATGTCACAAAACAGGACGATGAGTTGTTTTATCTTATAGACAGGCGGGGAGGAGACGACCCTGTTTCTCGCAGAGCGGAAGTGTCGGAGATCCTGCGGTTTGCGGAACAGCATCTGAGTGTAGACGAAAAGATCATACTTTCCTGCAGGTATGACGGGCGGAATTCTTACAGAGAGGCGGCCGGAATTCTCGGAATTTCGGAAGCCGCCTGCAGAAAGAAAATGCAGCGTATCCGGCAAAAAATCTCAGACGCATTTGGAACAGATCTCAGAGGAAAGAAAGGGTGAGAAGACTTGAAAAAATGGAAGAAAGCGGCTCTGAAGTCTGCTCACAGTTCTCAAATTCAGCGGACAGAGGGAAAGCCGGACGCACAAAATGACGAGGGATGCAGAAGGGATATTCCTTTCGGACGATCCGAAAATCAGAACCTCGCTCCGGATTTGTCCCTGCCGGAGAACGCCGGGACGCCGGCCGAATCGAGACCGATTGCGGCAGAAGGCGAGCGCGGCTTTCAAAAGGAAGAGGCCGGAGATCCGATGGATGAAATTCTCTCCGAGATGGCCGCTTATCTGGATCATAAGTTTCAGGAAGAGTGCGAGGCGGTACAGCGGGAGATGGCCGGCGTGGAAATCCCTCCCCGGCTGGAAAAGAAACTTCGGAAGATGGCGGCAGACAAAGAGAGAAGAGAGGCTTTCTTTGGAAACCGGAGGCGTATGCGCGCTGTGTCAGCGGTATGCGCGCTCTTTCTCATCTTTGCCGCAGGTGCGGGAATTCTCGCTTCACCGCAGTCCGAACATCTCAGAAGTGAGTTATACGCACTTCTGAGCGGATCGGATGATACGGGGAATTCGATGAATTCGGATGCCATGGATTCCCGTGTTTCAGAAGATGGGGATGATGAGGATTCTGACAGGCCGGGACGCGGGGATGAAATGTCTGAAGGAAAGGATACACACGCTCAGGACAAGAGTGGAGAAACGATATACCGCGAGGGCACGGCAGAGAAAAATTCGCCTTCTGCTTCTCACCGGTCAGATGAGGAGTATTTGGAAAAAGCCGATCTTCCGCAGGAGAATAGTTCGCAGAGCGGATCTGAATCTTCTGCAGGCGATCCCTCCGACGATCCTTCTGTGCCGGAGAGTCCTGCAGGCGGCAGCGGAGGCGGCTCCGGCCGCCCTGGAACCAACGGATGGGATTCCAGCTCGGCGGCGGGCATTTCTGATTTTCCGGCGGATTTAGAGCAGGTATATTATCCGGATTATCTGCCGGAGGGGTATCGGCGAGCTTACGTATCCGCCGGGGACTGTGTGGAAATCATCTTTGAAAACAGTGAATCTCAGAATCTGATGACGCTGCAGTATTATCCGAAAGGGTTTGATTTTTATGAAGCCGCCGCAAAAAATGGAAAGAATATTTCGGTCAACGGCAGCAAGGCGATTTTATATCACCGCAATCCTCTCAATATCGGAGCCGGACAGACAGTGCTGTACTGGGACCGCGGAGAGACTTCCATACGCATTCAGTGCGCGGCGGGGAGTCTCAGCGACAGCGAACTTTTACGCGTGGCGGAGAGTATCGCGCTGAAAACGGCAGACAGTATTTCATAGGCGGAGACAGAAGTTACAGAAAAAGTGCGACGGACAGAAAGGGTGTTTCGAGAGCCGGGAAACCGGCGCCCGAAACATCTTTTTTATTTTTGCCGTATGAAAAGAAGACAAAAAGAAAAAAGACTGCAATCCGGCAGTCTTTCTGAAGATGGAGGCGACACCCAGATTTGAACTGGGGAATAAAGGTTTTGCAGACCTCTGCCTTACCACTTGGCTATGTCGCCATATTCTTTTCAATAGGATAGTTTCCCGACAAATCGAGAAACTATCTGAAATTGGCGGGGGTAGTAGGATTCGAACCTACGCATGATGGAATCAGAATCCATTGCCTTACCGCTTGGCGATACCCCTGCGTCATATATAATTGGATACTAAAACTACGGATGGGGTGGATGGTGAGATTCGAACTCACGTATACAGGAGCCACAACCCTGGGTCTTAACCACTTGACGACACCCACCAAATCGATAATTTTAAGTAAAAAATGGCGATCCGGAACGGGCTCGAACCGTCGACCTCCAGCGTGACAGGCTGGCATTCTAACCAACTGAACTACCGGACCGCATGTCCTGAAACTCCGTCCGATACAAAAGGATTTTCCACTCACTTTTATTCCGGCAATAAAAAAATTCTGCAGGAAACCTCCTTTAGAATTCGCCGAAAAGCCTGTGATCCGATTGATTCAGACCGTCTCAGATAAATTATGGTGGGCGTTATAGGGCTCGAACCTATGACATCCTGCTTGTAAGGCAGACGCTCTCCCAGCTGAGCTAAACGCCCACAATTGGTAGCGGGAATAGGGATCGAACCTACGACCTTCCGGGTATGAACCGGACGCTCTAGCCATCTGAGCTATCCCGCCAAGTGTGCGACCGCGAAAAACGACCGTTCAACGCGTCGGATTAAATATTACCACCGTAAAGCGGCTTTGTCAACAAGAAATTTTCGGGATTTTTTATCTTTTTCAGTCTCTCTGATTTTAAGAGAATTATGCAGACTCCCGTCGATTCTTTGAATGCTGATTCTGCTGCATTTTGACGTGCAAAGGTCAACTACTCGAATATAATACACTGTGCTGACAGATAATGCAAGAATAGATTTACATATTTTTTATAATTTATGAGTTTGTGCCGGCAAAAAGCAGAGATGGAAATATCAGCGGGCTGCGGGCCTGCAGACGGATAACAGTCAACTTACTTTTGTTTATTGAGAATGAATCGAAGGGAAATTTCTCTGCAGCGGTATTTGAAGATTTCCCGGCGATTGATACAAACTTAGGTAAAAGTCATGGAAAATATCCCCGGCAGGATATATAATCTATATAACTGTGCACAGGCGTGAACGCTGAAAAAAGCGCAGAGAAAAAACGAGCGGGAGTATCATCTATGTTATCATCACTGTTATTATATCTGCTGTTTGCCGCAGGCGGGATTTTTATCGGAGCAAAGGTTTTGAAGCCGGACAGGGAGTATAAGTGGATAGGGCGTCTTCAGACCGCGGCGCTTATGATCCTGATTTTTACCATGGGGGTCAATATCGGCGCCGATGAGAGAGTGCTTTCCTCTGTCGGTACGCTGGGCGTCAGGGCTCTGATCGTCTCGCTGTGCGCTGTCGCGGGAAGTGTGCTGTTTGTTTTCGCCGGAAGAAAGCTCATGGGACTGGATCGAAAAGGCAGAAAGATTTCTGACGCGGAAGACGAAGCCTGTCCTGCGGCGGAGGTAAAATGATATGACTTTTGCGATTATTCTTGCAGTCATCGCCGGCGTTTTAGCGGGCTGTTCTGTAATGCCGGCGGTATTCATCGAAAATACCGGACCGGTTCTCACGGCCGGTCTGTGCCTGCTGTTGTTTCTGGTGGGAATCGATATCGGCCGCCAGGGAACCGTTCTGAAAGATATCCGGCAAAATGGGTTCCGGATTTTGGCTGTTCCCTTTCTCGTCATAGCGGGAACCTTTGCAGGATCTGCGGTAGCTGCTGTGATGACCGATCTGTCGCCGCTGGACAGCGCGGCGGTGGCGTCGGGATTCGGCTGGTACACGCTGGCGCCGGTCATCATCTCAGAATATTCCGCAGAACTGGGGGCGATTTCTTTTCTGGCAAACGTGATGAGAGAGATTTTTGCGATTATCTGTATTCCTTTTGTGGCAAAATATGTGGGATACATCGAGTCCTGTGCTCCGGCGGGAGCGGCGGCGATGGACACCTGTCTTCCCGTGACAGAGAGATCCGCGGGAAGCACGACGGCAGTTTACAGTTTTGTGTCGGGATTTGTCCTGACCTGTATTATTCCGGTGCTGGTACCGATGATTATGAATCTGCGTTGAAGAGCGCGGAACGGAAATACATGAGATCCGGAGAAGGAAATTTTCTCCGGAAACCGGATAAGTTTGATTGTGATTACGGAGGAGGAAAAAAATGTTAAATGGATTCAGAGGAAGCGCGGATTATGTCGCTTCAGACGACCTGATGAATTCGGTCAATGTAGCTATGGCCCTGAAAAAGCCGCTTCTTGTAAAGGGAGAACCGGGTACGGGCAAGACGAAATTAGCGGAGGCTATCGCCGCTTCCCTCGACATGGAGCTCATCATCTGGAGCATCAAGTCCACGACGAAAGCGCAGGACGGTCTTTATGTCTATGATACAGTTCAGAGACTTTACGACAGCCAGTTCGGGGAAGCAAATGTGGGCGATATCTCCAAATATATTAAGCTGGGCAAGATGGGGGAAGCTTTTAAGTCGGACAAGCAGGTGGTTTTACTGATCGACGAGATCGATAAAGCCGATCTGGAGTTCCCAAACGATCTGCTGTGGGAACTGGACAAGATGGAATTCTATATCAATGAGACGAAAGAGACGGTCAGAGCGAAGCACCGGCCGATCGTCATCATCACTTCCAATGCGGAGAAAGAACTGCCGGATGCTTTTCTGAGAAGATGTATTTTCCATTATATCGAATTCCCTCTGGCGCCTAAGATGAGAGAAATCGTAAACGTACATTATAAGGATCTGGACGAGACTCTGATCAATCAGGCGATGGAAGCTTTTTACTGGATTCGTTCCATGAACGAAATCCAGAAAAAGCCGAGCACGTCGGAACTCCTGGACTGGCTGCAGGCGCTGAGCCTCGGCGGAATCGATCCGGAGAAGGTAGCCTCCAATTTCCCGTTTATCGGTACGCTGCTCAAGAAGAATCAGGATATCGATACGTTTGAGTCGTACAAAAAAGGAAGAATCCGTTTCAGATAATATCTGTCCGACGGATTAGAGGAAAGAAATATGTTTATAGAATTTTTCTATCTGCTGAGAAAGCGCGGTCTTAAGGTCTCGCTCAATGAGTGGATGGCGCTGATGGAGGCTCTCAATCAGGGACTGGCTCAGTCGAGTCTGACGTCTTTTTACTATCTCTGCCGGGCGGTTTTGATCAAGAGCGAGACGGAATACGATAAATTCGACCTCGCTTTCGCTGAGTTTTTTAAAGGTGTGGAACATCAGGAGGATATTCCGGAGGAGGTCTGGGACTGGCTGGAAAACGAGTATCAGATTCCGGCTCATGCGCTGGAGAAGGCAATGCAGAATCTCCAGGCCCACGACTTTGAAGAGCTGCAGAAAATGCTGGAGGAGCGTCTGAAAGAACAGAAAGAAGAGCACCACGGCGGCGGTTACTGGATCGGCACCGGGGGCACATCGCCTTTCGGACACGGAGGCTATAATCCTGCAGGGATACGGATCGGCGGGGAAAGTGTTCACCGTTCGGCGCTGCAGGTGGCGGGAGAGCGTAATTTCCAGGATTTCCGGGAGGACAATATCCTCGATATCCGGAGTTTTCAGATGGCGTTCCGCAAGCTTCGTCAGTTTTCCTCCAAAAACGACGGTCCGAAGACGGAACTGAATGTCGATGCCACCATACAGGAGACCTGTGATAACGCCGGAAATCTGAAACTGATCTTTGACCGGCCGAGAAAAAATACCGTAAAGGTGCTTCTGCTTTTCGATTCCGGCGGTTCCATGCGGCCGTACAGTGAGATGTGCAGCCAGCTGTTTCAGGCGGCTCACAAATCGAATCATTTCAAAGATCTGAAGGTGTATTATTTTCACAATTGCGTTTATCAGGATCTTTTTACTGATCCCAGCTGTCACAGGAACTTCAAGGCCGATACGATGAAGATCCTTCATAATATCGACAGCGAATATAAGGTCATCGCCGTGGGCGACGCGACGATGTCTCCGTCGGAGCTCCTGTATCCGGGCGGAGCGTCTTACCGAAATGATTATAATAAAGAAACCGGACTGGAGTGGATCAAAAGGATCAAGAGCCGCTATCCGCATATGGTGTGGCTGAATCCCATCGCGGAGCGCCGATGGGCTCATACCTACGGGAATTCGACCATCGGCCTCATCCGGAACGAAGTGCCGATGTTTGAACTATCTCTCAGCGGTCTGGACGCGGCGATCAAGAAGCTTCTGGTCAATCGGTAGGGCGGAAAAGACCTGCAAAAATACTTCGTAAAGGAAAACGCAGCCCGGAAGAGGGCGGCATATGTGCATGGGAATCTTCGTATTTCTTCATGCACATTTTTTTTAAAAAAAGAAAAAGTCAGTTGACATATCGGGATATAAGCATATAATGAATATAGAAAAACGATTAAACGATTGCTTAATTGTTTTGAAAAGTAATCTTACTGTCCGCAGGGGCAGAACTATAGTTTAAGCCGCATCAGCCTGTATGTTCGCCGGAGAGATCTGTTCAGCAGATGTGCGGCTTGAACGGAAAATTTTGAAAACCGGAGGATCAACCATGAAAAAGAAATTTAAGATGCAGGATCTCGACTGCGCTCACTGCGCTGCAAAGATGGAAGAAGCGATCAAGAAAATCGACGGTGTAAATGACGCGGCAATCAGTTTTATGGCCCAGAAGCTTACCATAGACGCGGAGGACGATAAGTTTGACAGCATTATGGAAGAAGTCGTAAAGACATGCAGAAAGGTAGAGCCGGACTGCACGATCCTGATTTAAACATGCAAAACGGCAGATTCCGGCGGTCGGAATCCGAATCTGTCTTTTGAGAGTGCCTGAAAGGGTGAAAATTCTGCTTCAATGTCAGATCATGGAGAGAACGGCACTGTGCCGGGCGTCTCCCGACCGGCGGAATAATTCACAAAGAGCGGGGCACTCTCTTTTTTTGAAAGAAGAAAATGCGTGCGCGGTCTGTGAGAGGCGCGGCGAAATCACATTTCCGATACTTTTAATAATAAGGAGGCAAAAGATATGACACCGAAAATCCGCAGGACTATTGTCCGGATTGCAGCGGCTTTCGCGCTTTTTATCGCAGCTCTGCTGCTGGCACATTTCAATCCGGGCGGTGTATTCGGCCGCAATATACAGACATTTCTGATGTATCTGATTCCCTATATTATCGTGGGATATGATGTTTTAAAGAAGGCGGCCACGGGTGTAATCAACCGGCAGATGTTCGACGAGTGTTTTCTTATGACGCTGGCGACTTTCGGAGCTTTCGCGGTGGGCGAATTTTCCGAAGCGGTGGGCGTAATGTTATTTTATCAGGTGGGTGAAGTATTCCAGGACCTGGCGGTCAACCGTTCGAGAACTTCCATCACAGAGCTGATGGATATCGTGCCGGAATCCGCGAATCTGGAAAGAGACGGTCAGATGACCGAAGTGGACCCGGATGATGTGGAAGTGGGAGATATTATCGTCATCCGCCCTGGAGAAAAAGTCCCTCTGGACGGCGTCATCCTGTCCGGTGATTCCTTTTTGGACACTTCCGCTCTTACCGGCGAATCGGTACCTCAGAAAGTTCTGCCGGGAGATGAAATTTTCAGCGGATGCATTAACGGTTCCGGCATACTTCGAGTGCGCGTGACGAAGGAATTCGACGACAGTACTGTGGCTCAGATCTTAGAGCTGGTGGAAAACGCGTCGGTTCGAAAGGCAAAAATAGAAAACTTTATCACCAGATTTGCAAAATATTATACGCCGGCAGTCGTAGCTGCAGCCGCTGCTATCGCTGTATTTCCGCCGCTGGTGCTGTCCGGGGAGTGGATGGAATGGCTGATTCGCGCCTGCACCTTCCTGGTCATTTCCTGCCCGTGTGCTCTGGTGATTTCCGTGCCTCTCAGTTTCTTCGGGGGAATCGGGGCTCTTTCCCGCAAGGGAGTGCTCGTCAAAGGCGGCAATTATGTGGAAGCGCTGGCCCGGATGGACACCGTGGTATTTGATAAGACGGGAACGCTGACGAAAGGCGTCTTTACCGTGAAAGAGCTCCTTCCGGAAAATGTCTCTGAGGAGGAACTCCTGAAGATCACCGCTTACGCCGAGAGCGCTTCCACGCATCCTATCGCCAAGTCCGTGGTAGAAGCTTACGGAAAAGGTGTATCTGAAGCCGAGATCGAAGGTCTGGAAGAAATCGCGGGCTGCGGTGTAAAGGCTGTGATTTCCGGAAAGAACGTACTGGCGGGAAATGAAAAGCTGATGAAGCTTGAAAATATTGAATTTAAACGGACCGATAAAAGTGGTACAATAATATATACAGCAGTTGACGGAGTCTACGCCGGCGCCATTGTCATCGGAGACGAAATAAAGCCTTCTGCCAGAACCGCTGTCGAGCGGCTGAAAGCTATCGGAGTGCGCAATGCGGTGATGCTCACAGGAGATAAGAGAAATGTGGCGGAATGCACTGCGGAAGCCCTCGGGATTACCAGCTGCCACGCGGAGCTCCTTCCGGGAGATAAAGTGCGGATCGTCGAGGAAATTCTCTCACAGGAGGGACCGAAGAAGACGACCGCTTTTGCCGGAGACGGAATCAACGACGCTCCGGTACTCATGAGAGCCGATATCGGTATCGCGATGGGAAGTATGGGCTCCGATGCCGCTATCGAGGCGGCAGACGTGGTTCTCATGGACGACGATCCGACGAAGATCGCGGATTCCGTGAGGATCGCCAGGAAGACGGTCATCATCGCCAAGGAGAATATCGTCTTCGCGCTGAGCGTAAAAGGGCTTATTCTGGTTCTCGGCGCTGCGGGAATCGCTAATATGTGGGCCGCTGTTTTTGCCGACGTGGGCGTAGCGGTGATCGCAATTCTCAATTCTATGAGAATGCTTCGGGCGAAATAGATTTACTTTACGGTGAGACAGCGCAAAAGGCACCCCGATAGATTCCGGACGACAGAAAAAGAGGTGTGAAATGTCGATCAAAGAACTTAATGTGGAAGCGGAAGTCTGCGAACTGCAGCACGTTCATGAGGGCGTGGTGGATGATGTCCGGATGAAAATGCCGGACGACGAGAAACTCACGGATCTGGCGGATCTCTACAAGATCTTTTCCGATGCTACCAGAGTAAAAATTCTCTATTATCTTCTGAATTCAGAGCTTTGTGTCTGCGACATGGCTTCTCTTCTGGATATGAATTCACCGGCGGTATCGCATCACCTGAGAATTCTGAAGCAGAGTAAGCTGGTGAAGTCGAAGAAAGTCGGAAAGGAAGCGATTTATTCGCTGGCGGATGAGCATGTGGCCACTATTTTGAAAAACGGCATGGAACATATCGAAGAATAGCGCGGCGGAAGGGATGATGCAGATGACGAATATAATCGGAATTCTCGTAGGCGTAGCTATCGTAGCGGGTCTGCTTCTGGCGATGGCGAAGATGAGTGAAAAAGGAGCGGATGCCAACGGCTGCGGAGGCAGCTGCAGCAGCTGCGGTATTTCTCAGAACTGCCGTTCCTGCGTCTCTTCGGAAGAAAAAACGGATATTACCGGAAAGTAGGTGCTGAATTTGTATATCAATCTGTTTTCTGCGGGAAACCGGCGGGCGGATTTCCTCGCGGAGGATATCAGACAAAAGGGTCTGGGAGACATCGTTTATTTTCAATCGGCGGAGGAGGCGCTCGACACCGGAATGCGAGGAGATAAGATTTCCGTATTTCTCATCGGTGAAGAGGAAAAACAGAACCTGAGGGACGCGCTGATCCTTTTGGAACGATGCTGTCGTCTGGAACTGGACGACGTAAAAATCTATGTGTTCGCGTCTTCCGAAGTGGCGCGCACCGTGCTGGATTCGGCTGATCTCAGCTGTGCGGAGATCGTCCTGATTCATCCGGGAGAGCTCATGGCGCAGAAACTGATGCTGGATCATCCACTTTACGAGGCTCCGGATCGGATCGGTGCGGATGAACTGCGCGTCGCCGTCATCGGCGGCGGGAATGATGTGGCTGTGCTGGCGAAGACCGTTCACTGGTGCGGACGGATGAAATCCTATATCATGAAAATAAATATCATCGGGCCGCAGGCAAAAGCGATGGAGACCGAAATGAAATGGCGCTGTCCCGGTCTGTTTACCCAGATGACACAGGAAAATCTGGCGATGCAGGAGCGTCATCTGATTACGCCGGAGCTCTATCTTCCTCTGAAGCTGACGAGAACGCTTTATCATCCGGCCGATACTTCTTCCGAAGAACTGGAGCTGGCGCTGGATAAATGTCTGGACTCCAATTATATCATTATCGATGAAGGCGATGACGAAGCGACGCTGCGCACAGCGATGGCCGTGAGAGCTCACTTTGTGCGCAAGCATGTGCTTCACGAGAATTACCTGACCGGAGGACCGGTCAATGTGACGAAACTTCCGGATATTTTCGTACTGATCCGGGATGAAATTCTCTCAGATGCGGTGTGGGATCTGAAAGTAGAAGGTCATCCCGCGGATCCCGGCAATGACGAATTGAGATTCGTGCCTTTCGGCAATGATCGCGACCTGTATCGTGTGGAAAATATCATCAATACCGATACGGAGAAACTGGCGAGAGTTCTCTTTCCTCAGGAGTTTGCGGAAGATGAAAAAGGAAGGATCGGCGGGCGTCTCCCGGTATCCACGAAGCGTATGCTTTTTGCCAGCGCGGTTCATCTGAAATACAAGATGAGAGATATGGGATTCGTAAGAGCCGGAGAAAATGACGAGCTCTATTCTTCCCGGCGTTTTCCGGGAATTCGTGACGCCAGCGCAGGGATGATCGAATCCCGGCTGGAAGATTTTAAGTACGAACTGGCTGCCCTGGAACATCAGAGATGGGTAATCTATAAATTGTGCGACGGCTGGATACCCGCGGACGATTATCATGCGCTGGGATACGGCCGTCTTCTCGGGAACGGAATCCGAGAGCACCGGCAATTTGCGGGAAAAATGAATGCGGCGTGCATCGAGGTCAGTCGTCTGAGCGGAGCGGGTTCAAAGCTGTGCGGAAGGCCGTCCTATTTTACCGAGACCGATCGGGCGACAGGGCGAGCTACTTATAAAACTCTGAAAACCGTCTATCCGGAAATCCGTTATCGTTATATTTTATCGGATGAGGAAGATGGCTGAGACAGGTGTATAAGATACGAGGCGACAGCGGATCCGGACGTTTGGGAATTGAAAAAAACGGCAGGGATCCGGACTGAATAGAAAAAGACGGGAATGGTATCTGAAATACCATTCCCGTCTTTTTCGCTTTCTGATATATTGTGATCCATCTTCGAGAGGAGAATTGTGTCAGCTGAAATAACGGAACACGCCTTTGACGATGCCCAGAATGCGCGCATCTCTGACGATGATGGGACTCATTGAGGAGTTTTCCGGCTGAAGACGGATGTGACCGTCTTCCCGGTAAAACGTCTTGACGGTGGCTTCGCTTTCAAAACCGTCCACCATAGCAACTACTATTTCTCCGTTGTCTGCGACATTCTGCTGCCTGACCAGGATATAATCTCCGTCGAAAATACCGGCTTCGATCATGCTTTCTCCTTTGACCGTCAGCATGAAATGACTGCCGCCGCTGCTGACATAGCGGCTGGGAACCGGGAACGCATCCGTGATGTTTTCCTTTGCGAGAATCGGCGTACCTGCGGCCACCTGTCCTACCAGAGGAATATCTATGACGTCGGAACGTTCGCTGATATCGGAGAAACTCTGATCATTCCGGGAATCGGAAGGGGCAAACGACGCGGGACCGGAAGCCGGACCGTTTGTATTTTCCGTATGACGGTCGAAGCCGACGATCTCGATCGCTCTCGGTTTTGCCGGATCCTTTCGTATGAAGCCTTTTTTTTCAAGGGAGGCCAAGTCCTTATGGATCGTTGAGGTGGACTTTACATTCAGCTCCTGGCAGATCTCCCGTACGGTGGGAGGATATCCCTTTTCCGCAGCCGTCTTTTTCATAAAGTCGAGTACTTTGCGTTCTCTTTCGGTCAGATTGAATTCGTCGGTAGGAAGAGACCTTCTGCCCATATTTCGCCTCCTGTCTTTTTCCTCGATGATTAGAGTAACATATCATATATCACGAACATTCTATCATAAAAAGAACAAACTGTAAACACCAGTTCTTCCTACGCGTTTATAGAATTGCCGGAAGACATTTTCAAAAGTATTTGTGCGGGACAGCTGAGCTTATCAGAGGTCTGGATATGAAATAATTCAGCAGAACCGGATGGATATAATATTAATCGAAAAATATAGATATTATTGGAGTAAGAAAGAAAAATATGATAATATATAAATTAAATTTAGTTTTAGTTTATTTAAGAATAAATTCTGAAATGCAGGAGGAAAATGATGAAAAAAATTATTTCTATTAGTATGATGCTGATTCTGTGCATGACGATGTTATTTGCGCTGGGAGCATGCGGTACGGAAAAGGATGGCGGGGGTTCTTCTCTTTCTGTGGAGAAAACCGGCGGCCAGTGGGCATCTCTGGAAGGTAAGTCTCTGATGATTTACTGCGGCGCGGGTATGAAGCAGCCGTTTGCAGAGATTTCGGACAACTTCAAAGCTGCTACCGGAGCGGATGTTCAGGTGACCTACGGAAATGCGGCGCAGATCGTCAGTCAGATTACTACGACAGATCAGGGAGATCTGTTTATCGCCGGTGCGGAAGGCGAATTAGCGCCTCTGCAGGAGAAGGATTACGTTTCGGATTCCAAAAAGCTGGTAAAACACATTCCTGTCATAGCAGTGCCGAAAGGAAATCCGGCGGGAATACAGTCCATCGCTGATCTGGGAAAAGTGAAGCTGATCGCAGGCGACGCGGAGGCGACGCCGATCGGCAAAATCGCGGACGCAGTGTTAAAAGATGCAGGTCTTTCCGAATCTGCCAATATCGTTGCCAGAACGACGACAGCTCCGGAGATGATCACAGCTCTGTCCACGGGAGAATGCGACGCGGCGGTAGTATGGAAGGAAAACGCTGCAAAATCGGAGGAAGTGGAGATCCTGGATCTGGAAGGAATGGATAAGTACATCAAAGTGATTCCGGCGGCTTCTCTCTCCTGTTCGACAAACGACGAGGCTCTGGCAGAATTCCTCGAATATCTGGATTCCGACGAAGCTGCGGCTGTATGGACGAAGTACGGCTATGAGAAGGCATAACGGAGACGGAGAACAAAGGAAAAGCCTTTCCCGGAAGAAGGAGAGGAAATATTTCGATACAGTGACGATCATCATCGCGATGGTCGTCACTGCGTATATATTCACCTCTCTGGCATTTATCGTCGTCAAGGGCGTACCGTTTCTCCCGTACGCTTTTCAGAATGAAGAGGTGCGTTTTGCGGTAAAGCTCAGCGTGACGACATCGCTGATTTCCACGGCGATCTGTCTCGTATTGGGGCTTTTTTCCGCTTATGCGCTGATGCGTACAAATCTGCCGCTGAAGAGATTCTGTGGTATGGTGATCGAATTGCCTCTGTCGCTGCCCAATATCATGCTGGGGCTGAGTCTCATGCTCATGTTCGCATCCGTGCCGGGTAAGTTTCTCAGCGCTCATGGTTTTCCCGTGATCTTTTCCGTGAACGGTATCGTCATGGCTCATCTTATGATTAATCTGCCTTTTGTGATCCGCATGATCAAGACTGCCTTTATGAACGTGGATCCGCGGCTGGAATGGATCGCAGGGAGCCTGGGTGCAACACCTGTAAAGCGCTTTTTTACGGTGACGCTGCCTCTGGCGAAAAATTCTATCATCGGAGCGGGCATATTGGCGTGGTCCCGGGCGCTGGGAGAATTCGGAGCGACGCTGATGCTGGTAGGCGCTACGCGGATGAAGACGGAGACACTGCCCACCAGTATTTATCTCAACATGGCTACCGGAGACACCGGGCCGGCCATGGCCTCGGCTTTGATTCTCCTTCTGATCTCAGCGCTGTCGCTTTTTCTGTCTGCGCTGCTGGATAAAAAGACGACAGTCAGCCGGGCGGATCGGAAAAAATGAGGTGAGGACGTATGATTGCAGTAAAAAATTATACATTGCAGGTAGGCGATTTTAGACTTAAGGATGTGACGATGGATATTAAGGACGGAGAAATCTTCGCGATTCTCGGTCAGACAGGATCAGGAAAAACCGTTCTTCTGGAATCGATGGCGGGTTTTTATGAAGAATTTTCCGGCGGTATTCTGTACGATGGCCGGCCGGTACACAGCATACCTCTGCAGGATCGCCGCCTGGGCTTTGTCTATCAGGATTTCGGATTATTTCCTCACATGAAAGTGAGAGCAAATATCGAATACGGCCTGAGGATAAAGGGGATGAAGCGGGCGGCCTGTGAAGAGAAATCACGAAACATGATGGAACTGCTCGGGATCTGTCATCTGGCCGATCGTTATCCCGGAACTTTGTCCGGCGGGGAGCAGCAGCGCACCGCTTTAGCGAGAGCTCTGATCGTAGATCCCCGCATCCTCTTTATGGACGAGCCTTTCAGCGCTCTTGATCCCAATACGAAGAAGCAGATGTATGGACTTGTCAGAGAGATTCATCAGCTGTTCGGCTGTACTATCGTATTTGTGACCCATGATTTTCATGAGGCGGAAAAACTGGCTGACCGGACGGCGGTCATCATCGGGGGACGGGTGCGCAGAATATGCGACAGCAGACAGTTGTTTCTGGAAAAGGAAGACCGGGAAGTCATGGAATTTCTCGGGATTACGGCGGGATAAGGGTTCGTATCCAAGAGATGATCTTACAGAAAATAGAAGCGGAGTATGAAGTAAAGCATCTGCCTGCGCAAATAAAAAAATGGAACAGCCGCTATGCAGATGCAGTAGAATACGTCTATGAAAACGGCCTGATGAACGGTGTAGCTGAGGGAACCTTTAAGCCGTATGGCAGCCTTTCCAGAGCTATGATTGTGACCATTCTATATCGTCAGGAGGGTTCTCCGTACGCTTCGGGTTCCGGATTCCGCGACGTTCCTTCTAATCAGTATTACAGTGCAGCTGTGGCATGGGCATCTGAAAATGGCATCGTCAATGGCTATATCGGCGGCAGTTTCCGCCCGAATGATGCCGTGAGCATGCAGGAAATGCTGACGATCTTCTATCGCTATGCTCAGAAAAAGAGTATGAAGACCGACGGCTACACAAATCTCAATTCCTACCGCGACGGCAGTCGGGTCGGCAGCTACGCACAGACTGCATTTCAGTGGGCTTTGGCTAATAAGCTGATGATTCCGCTGAGCACATACCTCTATCCGACGGAAGACGCAGATGGGGGAGAGGCGGCGATAGCGCTGAAAGCTCTGAATCAGCTGTAATTGGAAATCAAAATTTTTTAGTGAGTGGGAGCAGGAAGAAAAATAGTTTTTTAAAAAGTTTTCATTGACAGGAGAGAAGCAGACAAGTATACTTGATGAGTAGCATAAAGAAGAAGTTGTCCGCTTCTCACCCTGCGGCGTCGGAGTCGTACGGGTCAATAAAGATCGAATCATCAATTTCGAATTTTTGAAGCGGATATTTTTATATCCGTTTTTTTGTGCTAGCAAATAATTAGGAGGTGCTTGAACATTAGCAGTAAAGAGAATCAGATCAATGAAGAAATCCGTGAAAAAGAAGTCAGAGTTATCGACACTGACGGATCACAGCTCGGCATCATGCCGACTTCGCAGGCTCTGAATATCGCAGCGGAGAAGAAGCTTGATCTGGTCAACATCGCTCCGTCTGCAAAACCGCCGGTCTGTAAGATACTCGACTACGGAAAATACAGATACGAGCTTCAGAAAAAAGAAAAAGAAGCCAGAAAAAAACAGAAGATCACTCAGATCAAAGAAATTCGTGTCAGCACGTTTATCGAAGGTCACGATCTTCAGGTCAAGGCCAAGAATGCCGCTAAATTCCTCAGAGACGGCGACAAGGTCAAGGTGAGTCTGCGCTTTAAGGGCAGAGAAAAGGGCTATGCAAGCGTGGGCCAGCAGGTTATGGAACAGTTTGCGCAGGACATTTCTGAAGTCGGTGTAGTGGAGAAGAAACCGCAGCTGGAAGGCAGAAATATGACGATGGTTTTAGCACCGAAAAATAATTAGTATCGCAGCAGAGTTCCTGGCCGCAGAAAGCGAATGCGGAAAGCGAGCCTCGTGCAAAAGCTTTCCGGATCATAGGTCCGGCAGAAGCCGCTGTATTGAAAATCAGGAGGACAGACGAAATGGCTAAGATGAAATCCCACAGAGGGGCTATGAAGAGATTCAAGGTTACCGGTTCCGGCAAGGTAAGAAGACATAAGGCTTACAAGAGCCATATCCTCACGAAGAAGAGCCAGAAGAGAAAGAGAAATCTCAGAAAAGGTACCATTCTGACGAGCGCAGACGAAAAGAGAATCAAGTCTGTACTGAACGTGTAAAATCTGGCGAGGAGGTAGTTTGAAATGGCAAGAGTTAAGAAAGCGGTAAATGCGAAGAAGAAGCATAAGAAAGTATTAAAGTTAGCGAAGGGCTTTTACGGACAGAAGAGCAAGGTATTCAGAGCTGCCAACCCTGCAGTTATGAGATCTCTCAGATCCGCATACATCGGCAGAAAGAATAAAAAAAGAGATTTCAGAAGACTTTGGATCGCGAGAATCAATGCGGCAGCGAGAATGAACGGCATTTCCTACAGCCAGTTCATGAACGGTCTCAAGAAGTCCGGCATTGAAATTAACAGAAAGATGCTCTCCGAGATGGCGATTCACGATGCGGCGGGCTTTACCGCTCTGGTGGAAACTGCAAAGGCAGCGCTCGCTTAAAGGCAGCGCTCGCTGGGAGTGAAATCAGCGGAATTGGCGTCCGAAAGCGCGAATCTGTTTCGGAGACGGAAAGTATATTCTTCTCAAAAAGAAAAAGATAGAAGGCATACCGGAAACGGTATGCCTTTTTTTATACCTTGGATTCGTTTTTTCCTTTCGACAATCGGAAATGACATTCTTCGACTGGGTGGGAACGTATAATGTGACTACGCGGCGGAAAGGAAAATTCGCCGAAATTTTCGGACAGAGGGGGAATGCCGATGACGATTTACGCGGAGTATCTCTTCGCGGAGAACTTTATCGCAGGGCTGTGGATACTCCGGCTGACGGCGCTGTTGTGCGGAAGAGCTCCGAAACGGTGGAGGATTGCCGCGGGGGCGGCGCTCTGCGGGCTGTTTTCTTTTATTATTTTATTAAATCTGTCGGGAATTATGACGCTGATCTATGAACTTGTCTTCGTTCTTGCGGTAACGGAGGTCACTTTCGGTTCGATGGGCATCCGCCTCCTGACCAAAATCGGAGCTGTATTTTACTGTGTCAGCTTTCTGCTGGGCGGGTCGGTTTTCGCGCTGCTCATGATGATCGGAGCGGGAGGTACGGTAAATAATGGCTTTATCTACATAGGTTCCGGCGGTTATCTGCTGATTTTAGCGGGAGCCGCGGCAGGAGGCGGTATGGCGCTCTGGATTCTGAAGTATGTAAAGCGGCGCAGTTCTGAGGAATCCTCTGTATTTCAGCTGACGATCGATCTGATGAACAAAAAACTGAGGTGCGAAGGCAAAGTGGATTCTGCAAATTTCCTGAGAGAGCCCGTTTCTGGAAAACCGGTGTCTCTCATCTCGGCGAAAGAGGCCGAAAAGTGCTGGGGAGATATTCTCGAAAATGAGTCTCTTTTTTCCCGCATCCGGGCAGTGCCGTACCGGAGCGTCGGGTGCAGCGACGGAATTGTAATGGCGGTTCGGTGCGACAGTCTGACGATCGACAGAGGGGGAGCTTTCGGCGGAAACCGAATCTGTATCAAAGATGTTTTTTTAGGACTTTATGACGGGGAATTTGCAGCGGAGAAAGAGGACGGAAAATTTTCTGTTCTGCTGCAGCCTGCGGTCGTATATGAAGGGAGTGCGCAGGGATAATGATTGATTTGTTCACAAAAATTGCGGAGCGTATCCGGCTGTCGGCGGCGGAACTCAAATTTCGCTTCAGGGAACTGATCGGCCGCCTGACGGGAAGAAGCGCCCGGGCGAATGATTACGGCAAAGGCATTTTTTACATAAGAGGAAGCGATGTGCTCCCTCCGCCTCTCTCTCCGGAAGAGGAGCGAAAACTGACGCAGCGGCTGACAGAACAGGATTCTGAGGCGAGAAGCACGCTGATCGAACACAATCTGCGTCTGGTGGTCTATATCGCGAAGCGGTTTGACAGCGGCTCCGCCAACGTGGAGGATCTCATCTCCATCGGAACAATCGGTCTGATCAAGGCGGTCAATACTTTCGATCCGTCGAAGAATATCAAATTGGCTACCTATGCTTCGAGATGTATTGAAAATGAAATTCTGATGTATCTGCGCCGTACTGGAAAGACGAAATCGGAGATTTCTTTTGACGAGCCTCTCAATGTGGACTGGGATGGAAACGAACTTCTGCTGTCGGATATTTTGGGAACAGAAGAAGATGTGATCTTCGGCGGTATCGAAGAGGAAGTCAATCGGGATCTGTTGAACAGCGCCCTGAGAAAACTGGATCAGAGGGAAAAGCGCATCGTGGAGATGAGGTTCGGCCTGATCAGCGGCTGTGAGATGACCCAGAAGGAGGTTGCGGATTATATGGGGATTTCTCAGTCTTATATCTCCAGACTGGAAAAAAAGATTATCAGCCGCCTGCGCAGAGAAATCAAGAAAATGGGATGACGCGGCGCCGGGAGAGCAGATGTTCCCCGGCGCTGTATTAAAATCATTTCGGCTTTTTGATCTGATCTGTTTGACTGCGTTTCATTCCGGTTGAAAAGATTGGGGCGAAACACTTTTAAAGAAGAATTTTTACGGGTCAGAGAAGATGGAAAAAACGGTTGAAATGAACGGTTAATATATGGTAAAATTCGGAAAAAGGATTGCTTATACAAAATCATATGGGAAAGGGATGAGGTCCATGGAAAAAGGAAAAAAGAAAAAAATTGCAGTCATTGTCGGGATTATTGTATTGATCATCGTGATCGCGGCGGTCGTATTCGCATTTTACGCAAACTCCAAAAAGAGCAGCGCGGAAGACGCGGCTCTGCAGCATGCCGGAGTGACGAGGCAGGAGGCGGCAATGCTTCAGTCGGAATTGGATTTTAAGGGATTCTCTATCGTCTGCGATGTGTCTTTTAAAACGTCGGACTACGATTATGATTATGAGGTATCTCTGCCGGGTTTGGAAATTCTCGATTTTGAGAAAGAATATTACGGAGTTCCTTCTCTGCCACAGAGCGATTCTTCCTCCGGCGGACAGGAAAACGGGACTTCTGCGCAGCAGAGCCATCAATCTGCAGCAGCCGGCACGGCGGTGAGCGAGGCTTCCGCAAAAGAGACGGTATTTGCACACGCTGGGGTCGCGGAAGCGGATGTTCTGTTTTACAGGTCACACATCGATACCGATCACGGTTCGAGCAGATATGAGATCGAATTTACTGCAGGCGGATATGAATATGATTATGAAGTCGATTGTATGAGCGGTGAAATTCTGAAGTTTGAAAAAGATAAGATCCGCTGAAAATTCGGAAGAACTTAACGGGAGAATGTTCCGGTGTATATGCCGGTTTTCTCCCGTTTTTTCTTTTGTCTGTTCTTGTTCGTTTTTCGGCTCACTTCAGGCGTCTTAAATTCGGCGAGCTTGTCCTTTCCTCCTCGATTCTGTCCGTGTTATTCTGTTTTTTTGCGGAAATTTCAACAATTTATCTTTCGTTTAACCTCTGTTAATTTGTATTTTATCACTTTGTTTTATGCTGGTACCGTCAGCAGAAACAGATCAGCGGACAGCGGATGAAGGCGAGGAAAAGAATCCTCTTGCGTCAGTTCACTTTTTGAACGCTCCGGAGTACGGGGTGCTCACCGCATATTCGAAATATCTGTCCCGGCGCTCAAAGGACGGAGGTCTGTATTATGCGAAGAAAGGATTGGCTTTGAAGGAGGAATTCGTTATGAAGATACTTATTACTACGGACTGGTATAAGCCGGCTGTAAACGGCGTCGTGACTTCTGTTGTCAGCCTTGTAGACGGACTTGCCGCAGAGGGAGCGGAGGTGCGGATCCTTACGCTTTCCAGCGATCTGCATTCTTATACGAAAGGAAATGTGACTTATCTTGGATCTGTCGGCGTGGGGAGGATTTATCCGAATGCCCGTCTCAAGGCGGCGCCTTCCAGCAGGTATGTTCAGGAACTGGTGAAGTGGCGTCCGGACATCGTTCACAGTCAGTGTGAATTTTCCACCTTTTTTCTCGCGAGAAAGATTGCGGAAGCCTGCCGTTGTCCGTTGGTGCATACCTATCATACAGTCTATGAGAATTTTACTCATTATTTTTCTCCCAACGTCAGATTCGGGAAGTACATGGCAGCCGCATTTTCCAAAAAAATTCTTTCCGGAACGAATCTTGTTATCGTACCCACCGGAAAAGTCAAAGATATTCTGTGTGGCTACGGTGTCAGGACTCCTGTCACAGTCATACCGTCGGGGTTGGAGCTGAATCGGTTTGAAGCGGGAATAAGCCCCGGGGAACGCACCGCATTGCGGAAGAAGCTGGGAATAGAAGAAACGGACAAAGTTCTTCTGTACCTCGGGAGATTGGCGAAAGAAAAAAATATCGATGAACTGCTTTCCTTATTCGCGCGGCAGAAGAATCCGCAGCTGAAGCTGCTGCTTGTCGGCGACGGGCCGTATCGTGAAGAACTGGAAAGGCGGGCGGAATCGTATTACGGAACTCGTGTGATCTTCGCGGGTATGGTGGCGCCCGGAGAGGTCGCCCGCTATTACGCGCTGGGAGATATTTTTATCAGCGCTTCTCAGAGCGAAACCCAGGGACTGACTTATATCGAGGCCATGGCGGCCGGTCTGCCGCTATTGTGCCGCGAGGATCCATGTTTATCCGGCGTCATTGAAGATGGCGGCAATGGACTGACTTATTCCGACGAGAAAGAATTTTCCGTAAAGCTGTGCAGTCTTCTGACCGACAGCGATTTTCGCCGCAAATTAGGCAGTGCAGCGAGAGAGACTGTATTTTGCGGCTTTTCTTCCGCCGGCTTTGCCGAGCGCGTACTCCGTGCGTATCGGTCTCTGCTGTCCGATGCGGGCAAGGAACTCGTAAATGCTGCGTGACAGACGCTGCTGCAAAAAATCCAGCCTTTTCCGCCCGCCGGATTTTTTTGAAAGCTACAGAAAAGAGCGGGGATCCTGCGCAGACCGCTGGTGCAGAGGGAAACGGCGCCGGGGATTCGGGCTGTAACGTATTTTTGAGGCGATTTTTTTCCGTTTAAAACGGAGAGAAAAAAATATGGTATGATTGTTTTGAAGCTTTGCACGGTTATCTTCCGACCGCCGCTGCGCACGGTGCGAAGACGGATCGGATCTCTCGCCGCGCTGGAGAAAAAGCGGGAAACAGCCGGCAAAGTAACGGAGGATTTGGGCGGCGTAGGATACCGGCTGTGAATTTAGGGGGGACTATGTGGAGTGTATTTGCGTTTGGTTCGGCAGTGTTCGCAGGACTCACTTCTATCCTTGCAAAATGCGGTGTCCGGGAAACAGATTCCACTGTGGCAACAGCGATTCGTACCATTGTGGTGCTAGCTTTTTCCTGGCTGATGGTGTTTCTCACCGGTTCTCAAACGCAGATCGCTTCGATTGACGCTAAAACGCTGCTGTTTCTGATTTTGTCCGGATTAGCCACCGGTGCGTCCTGGCTGTGCTATTTCAAAGCGCTCCAAGTGGGCGATATCAATAAAGTCGTACCTGTGGACAAATCAAGTACAGTTCTGACGATACTGCTGGCGTTTCTCTTTTTACGGGAGAGCATCACCGTTTACAGCGGAGCCGGTGTTTTCCTGATAGGCGCCGGAACTTTTCTGATGATCGAGAAAAAGGATGTTCAGAGGCCTGCGGAACAGGGAAGCGGATGGTTCCTTTACGCGGCCGGCTCCGCCGTATTCGCCAGTCTGACGTCTATTCTCGGCAAGATCGGTATCTCCGGTGTGGAGTCGAATCTGGGAACGGCCGTCCGCACCGGCGTAGTGCTGATCATGTCGTGGCTCATGGTGTTTGTGACAGGAAAACAAAAGGAATTAAAACAGATTGACGGGAAGGAAATCGGCTTTCTCTTCCTGTCGGGGCTTGCCACCGGCGGATCCTGGCTCTGTTATTACAAAGCGCTTCAGGACGGTTTTGCCAGCGTGGTGGTTCCTGTCGATAAGCTGAGTATTCTGGTGACGATTACGTTCTCTTATTTCGTATTTCATGAGCGTCTGTCGAAAAGATCAGCCGCCGGACTTGCGGCTGTCGTCGCCGGAACGGTTGTTATGCTGCTTCCAAATCTGCCGGGATGAGACCGAATATGGAACACTGTCCTCGAATTGCGTCTCAGATGGAAGACGGGTTTTTATTTTTTGCACATTTTAGATTTTATTTAACTTCGGATTAGTACCAGTTTATATTTCCTTATTATACTGAGTTCCATCAGACAGGAGCAAAACTTCGTTTTGTATAGGAAAAAACACGGCATAGAATTCGTGCAGGAATCATAACAAACCATAGACGGAATATGAGTCTCGCAAGAAGACGTTTTGCTCATTGCAGGAATTTCGTATAAAAGGAGGTGTTCTTGTGGACAGAATAAGAAATAGAGTGATGCGGACAGACTTTCCGAAATTTTTCCGTAAGTTTATCATCGTAGCGGTGCTTGCCGTTATTTTTAGCGGCGCTGCAGCGGGCATCGCGTTCCGGGCGCAGATCGCGGAGATCGTTTCCTATGAGAAGCTGACGGAGGTGCAGGATGGTCGGTATGATGTTCTCGATAAAGGATCGAAGAATCTGGTTTCTGGTCATGATATGGATAAGGAACGCGGCGACTGGGAAGATAACATCGGACGATTGAAAACTTCAGGCATTACAGACCCGACGGCAGGAGCGATTATCGCGCTGTGTATTTTCGGACTGATCTGTCTTGCGGCGTCAGGCGTTTATTTCCGCTTGGCTGTATCAGGCGGCTGTCAGGAGCGGTTTTCATGGTTTTCTGTGGTTTCTGGCGGCGCTTTGCGGGAATTTAATCGCGGTTATTTTATTTGTGTCAGTGAGGAGTTTCCTGTGTGAAAAGTGCGAAAACTGCGGCAAATGGCAGAGCCGGAAAAATAGGTATTGTATTTGCTGCGGGCGGGAGATGACCGTTGTCTGCTCCTACTGCAAAAACTTATGCGCGCACGGGGATGCTTATTGTTCCGCATGCGGCGGAAAACTTCACAACGCAGAACAAAACGACTGATTCAGGAGGAATTTTATGGATGATAGAGTATGCGAAACAAAATCGGCAGCCACTGAAAGAATCAACCTTCCGAAGATAGCGGGTCTCCGGTTCCTGCAGGGTGCGCTGATCGGCCTGGGGGCGGTTCTACCCGGAATATCCGGCGGAGTCCTGTGCGTTGTATTCGGCGTTTACAAGACCGTCATGGAATTGTTTTCTCATCCGGTCCGGACATTAAGAAAACGGTATCATATTCTCATTCCGCTGATTTTAGGAGGAAGCTTCGGTTTTGTCGTTGTGGCCAGAATGCTGGGATTTTTGCTGGAGAAATACCCGGATCCGTCTGTATGTCTGTTTGTGGGCTTAATCGCAGGAATGCTGCCGTCGCTGTTTCGTGAAGCGGGAATAAAAGGCCGGAGCAAAGGTTCGTTTATTTCCCTCGCGGTCTGTTTTGCGGCGATTCTCGCTCTGCTTTGGAGCCTTCAGCTGATTCAGGCGGAGATTATGCCGAATTTTAACTGGTATCTCTTCTGCGGATTCTGTATTGCTCTCAGCGTTATCGCTCCAGGAATGAGTTTTTCGACACTGCTGATGCCTCTGGGTCTTTACACGCCGCTGGTGACGGGGATTGGAAGTCTGAACTCTGAAATCCTCCTTCCCGCCGGAATAGGCGCGCTGCTGACAGTGGTACTGCTGGCGAAAGCGGTGAATTGTCTGATGGAGAATTATTACAGTATCGCCTTTCATGGAATCATCGGCATCGTCATGGCGGCGACGATTGTAATTATCCCGTTTCAAAGCTTCGCACAGAGTCCTGCAGGCTGCGCTGTGAATGTTATTTGTCTGATCGCGGGAATCACGGCGGCTTTTGCGCTCGACCGGTTTAACAGAAAGATCGGTATGCCGGCGGTTTGACAAATAGAGTGAAACGGAGAACGGCGCTGCAATTTCTCTGCTTCTCCGGAAGATTCAGTGTCAGAGGCCTGTCGTCTCTTCCTGCTTCGGCTGCGATGGAAGACCGGAGTTCTTTTGTCTTATGAAAAAAGATTCTTCCTCTTTTGTTTCTTTCTAAATAGAGTTTCAGCAGTTTGCCTTCCGCCTGCTGCTGCGGGAAATATGGTCAGATCAAAGATCTGGCCATATATTTTTTTTGCAATCTGGATATTTTAATAATGTCAGTTTCGACCTAATATAATATCGTTACGTAATTACTGATTCATCGGGAAGCAGGTTGTATTTTATGTCACATAATAAACAGAAAAAAATTGCTGTGATCAATGACTTTTCGGGATTCGGCCGCTGTTCTATTTCGGTCTGCCTGCCAGTCATCTCCGCTATGAAAATTCAGTGCTGCGCGCTGCCCACTGCGATTTTTTCCAATCACACCGGATTTGAAAGTTTCTTTTTCAAAGACTGTACGGACGATATGGAAGCCTATGCGGGGGAGTGGAAAAAGCTGGGCTTGAAATTCGACGGCATTATGACGGGATTTCTCGGTTCTCATCGGCAGATTGAGATTGTGGAGCGGTTTTTTCGCGATTTTCATACGACGGGGTGTCTGACTCTCGTCGATCCTGTGATGGGCGACTATGGAAAGCTCTATCCGACTTACAGCGAAGCTCTGGCAAAAGATATGCACGAACTGGTGAAGTATGCGGATATTCTGACGCCAAATCTGACCGAAGCGTGCATATTGACGGGCAGAGAATATCGGGAAGACCTGTCGGAAAAAGAACTTTTGGATCTCGCGGAAAGGCTGTCCGGTATGGGACCGAAGAAAGTGGTGATTTCCGGGCTGTCCGACGGGTCCGATCTCCTGAATTATGTCTATCAGAGAGAGCGGACGCCAATGATCGTCAGGGAACATAGAGTTGGGGATTTTCGTTCCGGCACGGGGGATGTTTTCGCTTCGATTATCGCAGCGGATGCAGTCAGCGGCCGCGATTTCGTCTGGTCGGTAAAGAGAGCCTCCTCTTTTATCGGCAGGACGCTGAAGAGGACTGTGGAGATGGGGATTCCGAAGACCGACGGTATCTGTTTTGAAGAATTTCTTTGTGAACTTGGAGAATGATCATGAGAAATAATAATGTAAAATATCTGACTCTTACGGCGGTATATGCGGCTGTCATTTATATTTTCACCGCCTATCTCCATATCCCTCACTGGACGGGATATATTCATGTCGGCGACGGGGTTCTGTATCTGGCGTCGTCGATGCTTCCGCCCTGGTATGCAGCGGCGGCGGGAGCGATCGGCGCCGGGGCGGCGGATATCTTGTCGGGATATGCGCTCTGGGCGCCGGGAACGATAGTGATTAAGGCGCTGACGGCTTTTTGTTTTACTTCAAAGATGGATAAGATCCTGTGCCGGCGCAATTATATCGCTCTGCTGCCGTCATTGGTTCTGTGTGCCGGCGGATATTATCTGTATGAAAGCCTGATTACGGGAAACTGGGCGGCGCCTTTGGCCGGAATCCCCGGATACCTGATTCAGGTGCTGCTGAGCGCGGTATTTTATATTATCGCAGGAAACAGCTTTGACAGAATGCATCTGAAGGAAAAAATTTTGAAAAACGGGTAGGGCGTATAGCGCGGCGTCCGCCGGCAGGCGCTGTGCGCGGATGTTTCTGACTTTTTCGATATCGGAAAATCTTCGGAATCTGTTTTAAGGAAAAGGAGAAAAAATATGACAATTACATATCAGGTAAAGAACGGAATCTATGTGAACATGACAAATCGGTGTCCCTGTTCCTGCACTTTTTGTCTTAGAGCAAATGGGGACGGCGTATACGGCTCCGACAGCCTCTGGCTTTCGAGAGAGCCTTCGGTAGAGGAGGTCTGCGAAAGCCTGGACCGCTGGAATCTCGAGGATTATGATGAAGTAGTCTTCTGCGGCTACGGTGAACCGACGGAACGCCTCGACGATCTGCTGCAGGTAGCGGCGTACGTGAGAGAACATTCGGATATCAAAATTCGCATCAATACCAACGGACTGTCGGATCTCATCTGGGCGGAACCTACGGCGCATAAGCTGAAGGGACGGATCGATACCGTTTCCGTCAGTCTGAATACCGACGATCCTGAAGAATATCTGAAAATCGTCCGCCCGAAGTTCGGCGAGAAATCTTATGAAGCGATGAAAAAATTCACTTCGGACTGTACGAAATATGTACCCAATGTGGTGATGACCGTCGTAGATCAGGTGACGAGTCCTGAGCAGCAGGAACGTTGCAGGGATATCTGCAGAGACTTGGGCGCGGTTCTCCGGGTGAGACCTTACGAAGAGGCATAGAAAAAATATACGAAATTTTTATAATTGTTTTGATTAAATTCGCTTTTTAAGGGTATTTCTATATTATTCTAAATAAATTTTTGTTTGTTACCGACATCTTTCGAACTTATCAAGAATATAAATTTCTTTTCAGCTGCCCCGCGGACGGGCCGTATGTATGATACGGCCTGTCAGAGCCGCGGGAGGCGGCAATATCGTTTTTTGCTGTATCCGCGGATCTTCGTTATCTGTTGAGATCTCCGGAAAACAGAATTATTTTTATACGGAAAGCCGATAAAAGTCACAGACAGTATTTCAAATCAGTGCGCTCCGCGTTTTCAGGGGTGAGCTTTCAGCGTGGAGACGGGAGATGTGAAAGTGGCTTGACAGACTTACAAAAAAAGGAAGATGCTCAGGAATTTATGTTGGAAAATATAGGGGGTTGTAGATGCAGTTAAGAAAAGTTACAGGTTCTTCAGGTTTGAGCCAGCTGGCAAATGAAATGACTTACCGCAGATATATGACAAACAGGGTCAGTATCAGCAAATATTTCAGTTATATGACGATTCCGGAATATATCGTGCTTTGTATGGCGGCGGAGCCGGGGCAGTCAGAAAACAGCGAGGCCCGGAAAGTCTATCTGGCGGATATCGCCGAGCGCATGCAGATGCCGGTACGTCAGACTTCCGCCCTGATCGGAAGACTGAGAGACAGGGGATTTATCACCTGGACGCACGATGGAAACGGCAGTGAGGGAACTTATGTTCAGATTACGGATCTGGGCAGAAAAAAGGCTTCCGAACAGGAGGAAATCCTCAGCGGATATTACGGCAACGTTATCGATAAATTCGGAAAAGAAAACATCGTCCACCTTCTCCAGATGATGAATGAGCTTGACTCGATTATGAGTGAGGAAATATCGGACGACGGGGAAGGAATAGAAAATGAAGAGTAAAATTGACAGTTATGTAGAGAAACAGACGATTCTCTGCGCGCGCAATGATTCGATTTCGCCCCGTCTTTTTGAAGAGTACGGAGTATACCGCGGTTTGAGAGATGAGAAGGGAAACGGCGTTCTCACCGGTCTGACCGGCATTTCGGATATCGTTTCATCGCGAATCGTCGAAGGGGAAAAACAGCCCTGCGACGGCGAGTTGTGGTATCGCGGCTATGAGATCAAATCCCTGATCAGCGGCCTCGGCAACGAAGAATTCGGATTTGAAAAGGTAGCGTATCTGCTGCTTTTCGGTCAGCTGCCGAAAGAGGAGGAGCTCTCGGAGTTCGAGGAAATCATCGGGCAGAGCCGCGTTCTTCCTGTGAATTTTACTAGGGATGTCATCATGAAAGCGGTCAGTTCGGATATCATGAATATGATGACCAAGAGTATCCTGACGCTGGCCTCTTATGACGAAAAGGTGACAGGCGGCGGACTGAGCAATATTCTCCGTCAGTGTATTCAGCTCATCAGCCTGTTTCCTGTGCTGGCGGTGTATTCTTATCACGCTTACAATCATTATGAAAACGACGCCAGTATGTATATCCATCGGCCGAAACCCGAATTGTCCACCGCAGAAAATCTTCTGATGATGCTGCGGCCGGATCAGAAATTTACTCATATCGAAGCCAAGGTGCTGGATACAGCGCTGATCCTTCATATGGAGCACGGCGGCGGGAATAATTCCACGTTCACTACCAGGGTCGTTACCTCTACCGGTTCCGATACTTACTCCACGATTGCGGCAGCCATGTCTTCCCTGAAAGGGCCGAAGCACGGCGGAGCCAATATCAAGGTGACGGAAATGATCGAAGATATACGCAGCCATGTGTCCGATATCTCCGACAGAGAGGAAGTCGCGGAGTATCTGAGAAAGATTCTGAGAGGAGAGGCTTTCGACAGGAAAGGCCTGATCTACGGTATGGGGCACGCTATCTATACGGTGTCCGACCCGCGGGAACGGATTTTCAGACAGTATGTGGAAAAGTTGGCGGCGGCGAAAGGCCGGGAAGAGGATATGCGGTTCTTCAACCTTATCGAAGAGCTGGCTCCCGCTCTGATTCTGGAAATCAATCCGACGGCGAATATCAGTCCGAATGTGGATTTTTACAGCGGATTTGTATATGAGATGCTCGATATTCCGAAAGAGCTTTATACGGCGATCTTTGCTGTCGCGAGGATCGTGGGATGGAGCGCTCACCGAATCGAGGAACTCGTTACGACGGATAAGATCATACGTCCGGCGTATATGAGCGTGATGCCGAAGAGAGATGAGCCGGTAGAGGATCAGGACATATGACAGAATGCGGAGTCGTCCGCTGCGGCAGGCGCCGGGAACTGTTTCGGTTGGAATGAACATTTCGGTACGGGAGCGGTGCGCTTTTGATGCGGCGCGAAAAATCGGCGCGGTCAGATAAAATGAATCAAAGAGACCTTCGGAGGTTATTCCTTTTCCGGGCCGGATTTTCTGTCTGACGTTCGGGAAAGAAGCCGCGGGGTCTCTTTTTTGTTTCGTTTTTTTATGCAGCCGTTTTTCCTTCAGCCGCCCGAGTAAATATTTTTCACGGCGCAGGCTGCGGAAGAGAAGGCGAACTGAAGATTATAGCCTCCGGTATCTCCGTCTACATCCAGAATTTCGCCGGCGAACCAGAGTCCGGGATGTTGTTTTGATTCCATCGTCTTGAGATCGACTGCGTCCAGACAGACTCCTCCCCGGGTAGCCATCGCCGAGGCAAAACCGCCTTTTCCGCTGACGGAGAAAATATCCTCTGTCAGTATCCGCAGAAACGACAGCCATTTTTTTCTGCCTGTCTGGGCGGCCCGCTGCGCCGGATCCAGTCCGCAGCGAAGCAGCTGAAGATCCAGGAACCTCTGGGGAAGCGGAGTTCCCGCTTCCCTGAGAACCCGCGCTGCGTGGAGGGAGACGGAAGCTTTTGACTTCTCTGCGGTCTCTGTCAGCGCGCGCAAAAGCGCTTCCGTTGAAGAAGCGGAAATCCAGTTGATTTTCAGCCGGTCGCCTGTCTCTATCTGCCGGCTGCTGTCGATGATGCATGGCCCGGAAAGCGCGTCGTGCGTGAGGAGCAGAGAACCGCGGCGCTCTTCTTTTTTTCTGCCCCCGCGGCCGAATACGCTGAGAGAAGCGTCGGCGAAGGAAATGCCGGACAACTCCCGGAAAGGGTATCGCTGGATAAAAACGGGAACGAGGGCAGGCGCAACCGGAGAGATGGGAAAGTTCAGTTCAGTTAGTACGCGGAGAAAAGATCCGTCGGAACCCGTTTCCGGCACGGAAGCTCCGCCGGCGGCGACGAGAACATTTTCCGCAAGATATTCTCTGCGGCCGCAGATGACTTTCCAGCGGGCAGCTGCGACGCCGGAAACCGCAATCGGAGCAGGTTTGCTGCGGGAGGAGAGGGAGGAGCTGTCCTTTTCCTCCGCATTGCCGAGAGGGATCAGACCGGTGCACATCAGATCCGTCTGAATGGAAAAACCGTTCTTTTCGCAGTGTCTCCTTAAGATGTCCCTCACTTCTCTTGCCGACAGGGATTCCGGAAAAATTTTACCGTCTTCCCGTACAAAAGTGCGCAGACCCATGGAGGCGAAGGTAGAGACTACCTGCTCGTTGGAATGAGCGTACAGGAGAGTGCGGATCTTTTTTCCGGCCTCATGATAATGGGCGGGAAAATTCTTGATCGAACCGCTGTGGGTGATATTGCACTGGCCGGATCCGGTGATCATGAGTTTTTTCCCGGGTTCCGGTTTTCGCTCCAGGATGAGTCCGCGGTGTTTTTTCGGAAAAGCAGGGCAGAGCAGGCCGGCGGCTGCGCCCGCATAGAGACCGGCGGCGCCGCCGCCGATGACAATAAGCCGATATACGGCAGAAGTATCGTTTTTTTTCATTTTTCTTCCTCGTCGTATTTATTCAATTTATCATATCACAGCGATAATCAAACAAAAAGGGCAGAGAAAATTTCTCTGAAAAAGAGACTTAAAATAGGGAAAAGTTCATGTTATACTGATATTATTCAATTTACGAGAGGCGGTGTTTTCTCTTTCAGAAGGCGGGACGCATGATATCGTAGTGGTAACATGAGAGGTATGATGTGTGATGTTTTATTTGTTCAATAAGTCCGTTTCGTATAGTGTGGCAGAGGCAGATAAGGAGTGAAGATATGGCTGTAAAGATCAGTGCGGATGAAGCCGCAGGACTCATTCAGGATGGCGATGTGGTGGTTTTCGCCGCAGACGGGCTGGTAAGTTTTCCAAATGAGATCGTAGATGCGGCGGAGCGCCGTTTTTTAAGAGAGGGCCATCCGGCCGGTATCACGAGTCTGAGAGCTGCCGGCATGGGGAATTTTATCGATACGGGAGAACATGGCTGGTGCCACAAGGGGATGCTCACCCGTTCGATTTCGTCTTATCTCAGCGTATGTCCGAAGCTCTGCCGGATGGTGGAGGACGACGAAGTGCAGGGCTATATGTTTCCTCTGGGTCCTCTGATGCAGCTCTTTCAGGAAGTTGGGAGAGGAATGCCGGGAGTGCTGTCGAAAATCGGCTTGGGGACATTTATGGATCCCCGTTTCGATGGAGGCAAGCTGAACCGTCTGACGAAAAAAGAAGGAGAAGATCTGGTGGAATACATCCCCGATTTTCTGGGCGAGGAATATCTGTTTTATAAATCGCCGGGGATGAACGTAGCCCTTCTCAGAGGGACGTCGGCGGACGAACACGGCAATATCAGCTGTGAAAGAGAGGCGATCGATCTGGAGCTTCTGTCCGTGGCACAGGCGGTAAAAGCCAGCGGAGGTACCGTAATCTGTCAGGTGGAGGAAATCGTACCCCTTCACGATATCCATCCGAGAATGGTAAAAGTTCCCGGAATGTATATCGATTATATCGTCGTCGCGGAGCATCCCGAAGATATTCCGCAGAATTTTGACCGCAGAAAGAATCTGAACTACAATCCGGCGTTTACCGGGGAAAAAGTGGTGGAGCTGTCACAGGAAAACGTGCGTCTGCCGCTGAACCATATTAAGGTGATCGCCCGCCGGGCGGCGATGGAGCTGAAAAAAGGGGATAAAGTGAATTTCGGTATCGGAATGCCTACGTTTGTACCGTCGATTCTGGCGGAAGAGGGGGTACAGGAGGATGTGACGATGATTTCGGAAACGGGTGTCATCGGAGGCGTGCCGGGAGCCGGACGGGATTTCGGGTGTCATTGGAATGCAGAGGCATTCTGCGATCACGGCGAACATTTTTCCTTCTTTGACGGCGGGAATCTCGATGTAGGCGTTTTCGGACTGAGTGAGGCCGACAGAGAAGGCAATATGAATACGAGTCATCTCAACGGAAAAATTTCGGGAATCGGCGGATTTACCGATATTTCCACCATGTCAAAAAAAGTGATTTTTATGGGGACTTTTACTGCGGTGGGGATCGAGACGGAGGTTCGCGGAGGGACCATCCGGATTGTCAGAGAGGGCAAGTATAAGAAATTTATCGGGAAGTGCAGCAGAATTTCCTTCGTCGCATCGGAATTTCTCAAAAAAGGAAGCAGTCTTCTTTATATCACAGAGCGCTGCGTCATTCGAAGAACGCGGGAAGGCATGATTCTGGAGGAAGTGGCTCCGGGGATCGATATACAGACACAGATTATCGATCAGTGCGATCTCGATCTGATCCTTCCGGAGGGAGGTCCGAAGCTGATGGACGCGTCTCTGTTTACAGAGGATGGATTTTCTCTCTGCAGATGATATCCGCAAAGGCAGTGTAATTCAGCGCCGGCGGAACCCGCCTCTGAGAACGGCGGGTTCCGTCCGGTTTTTATTCTGACTGCCGGATAATGCGAGATCCGGCGGATCTTTCTGCCTGACGGCGAAAATGAACTGTATCGGCAGAAAAAACGAAAACCTTCCGTCATCTGGCTTCAGATTATCGGAAGGTTTTCTTTTTCAGGAAGATATCCCTGCATCGCAAAACCACTTTTTGCGATGCAGGGATATCCCGAAATTTTCTTTTGATAAAATTATGGTTTCCCGGATGGTTAAAAGCGCTTTTTCTTTTCTGCCGTGTAGAGACAGATACAGACCAGAACGAAGAGAAGATAGACGGCTCCCGCGAATAGAATAATCCCCGGTCCGGAGACGAAGATGAGACGGGAGGCGTCCCAGATGCTCACCGCGCCAAAGGCGGCGAAGATCAGGAAGGAAATTTTGCTGAGAATGCCGGTAGGCATTTTGCTTCTGAGAAAGAGACCGGCGATCAGACCGATAAAGTCCGCCAGGATCAGTCCCAGAGTGCATCCGGCAAATACTGCGGCGGCGTTGGAAAAGCTGTGCTGCGTGTAAGAGGCGGCCAGTGTGATGGCGGAAAGCTGTGTTTTGTCTCCCAGCTCTCCGAGAAAGAAGGAACCGAAAATCGCAAGGACAGGCCCGAACCGGCCGCGTCCCGAATAATTTTCCTCCTCTTGTCCGCTGTCTGTAAGAGCGGCGCAGGCGAACCAGAAAAAGGCGAATCCCGCGATGATTTTTATGATCCTCATATCCAGATACTGACTCAGAGCGGCGCCTACGAAGACGGCGAGTATATTGAGCAGGATCGTGGCCAGCCATGTGCCTGCGAGTATTTGTGAAATCTTATATTTACTGGCCATGGCTACGAGAAGGAGCTGAGTTTTATCACCCATCTCGGCGATGAAGATCGTACCCAAAACGATCAGAAATATTGTCATTTGTAACCCTCCTGTCTACATTTTATTCGCTGCCGGCGCGCTTATGAACGACAGGTCGGAAAAAGAGACTTATGTATTCAAGTGCAGTATATGTCGGCGCTTTATCCCTGTCAACCGACCGAATGTAAAAAATGAGATTTCTATCGCTGGTAAAAGTGTGTATAATAGAACGATATAAGCAGTTGCAGATATGTCGTTTCCCGATACAGAAACTCGTCTCTTCTGCCGAATGCTGTAAGACAGATTTTATGTTAGTTTTGTCAGGAAACGGGAATTAATTAAGTCAGAGTATGCGAGTTACTTTAAACGATGATCGCGTCTGCAGGCGAAAATCCGATACGGAGGAAAGGCGGTTTATATTATGAGTATTATAAATTTGACAGCTGAAAATTATGAGCAGGAAGTGGCAAAAAGCGATAAAAAGGTTCTCATCGATTTTTGGGCGGCGTGGTGCGGTCCCTGCAGAATGATCGCACCGGCGCTGGAAGAAATCGCCGCAGAGCGTTCTGATATCAAAGTATGCAAGGTCAACGTGGACGAGCAGTCCGAACTGGCAAAAAAATTTCAGGTGATGAGTATTCCTATGCTGGTCGTCGTAAAAGACGGAGAAGTCGTTCACAAAACGATCGGAGCACAGCCGAAAGCTTCGATTGAAAAATTTGTCGATGAAGCGTAAGAAAGTGTGAGCGCCACATGAGATATTCATTTAACAGCAGAATCCGATACAGCGAAGTAGGGGCCGATTACAATCTGACGATGTTGTCTCTTCTCGATTATTTTCAGGACGCCAGTATTTTTAACTCAGAGGCGGTGGGCAGAGATTTCCGCGTTCTCGATCGGGAAAACAGAGCCTGGTTTCTGTCTTCCTGGCAGATCGTCGTAGACCGTTATCCCTCATTTGGAGAAACGGTGACGATTTCCACCTGGCCTTATGATTTTCGAAATGTCTTCGGAGACCGTAACTTTCTTATGACGGACGAAAACGGCAATCGGCTTGCCTGGGCGAATTCCATCTGGGTCTATACGGATACGTCCAACGGGCGCGCCGTACGCGTGCCGCAGTCGGAGCATGAAGCATATCAATTTTCGGAACGTCTGGATATGGAATATGCGCCGCGAAAAATCAGGACCGAAGGAAAGGGCCGCAAAGAGGCTTCTGTACTCGTGATGAAGCATCATCTTGATACGAATAATCACGTAAATAACGGGCAGTATGTGCTCATCGCCGCAGAATGCCTTCCCGACGGTCTGCAGATCGCTCAGATGAGAGCGGAATACAAGCATCCGGCGGTGCTGGACGACATAATTGTTCCGGAGGTTTTTGAAAACGGCGGCGTCTATACCGTCGTTCTCCGCTCCGAAGACGATAAGGTCTTTGCGGTAGTGGAGTTCATCGGGAAGTGATGCCGTGTCTCATTCTGCCGGAGCGGAATTCGGATAGTGCGTTCGGGCAGACCGCAGACCGTGGTGATGCTTTCCGTATCGTGCGGGCATTTTGGGCCTGAGCGGGATGTGATTTTCGCGAAAGTCCGGGAAATTGTCTTCCGGCGTTTTCCGGAAGAGGCGGGAGATCTCCGGCGCTGTGTTATGTACAGAGAAAGGAAGAGAGGAAGATATGGTTCGATTCGCTCACTTTAATTTTAATGTTCTCGATTTGAAACGAAGTCTCCAATTTTACGAGGAGGCGCTGGGGCTGAAGCCGGTGCGCACGAAAGAGCTGTCCAATGCAAAACTCGTCTATCTGGGCGACGGGACGTCGGATTTCACGCTGGAGCTTACGGAACTCTATGGAAGAACAGAGCCCTATAATCTGGGGGAATGCGAGTTTCATCTGGCTTTCGTGACGGATGAATATAAAGCATTCCATAAGAGGCACCAGGAGATGGGAATCATAGAATTTGAAAATGAAGAGGCGGGAATTTATTTTATCGTCGATCCGGACGGATACTGGATTGAGATCGTGCCCGCAAAATCGGCATGATGTCGGGTGTATGCGGGATGAAAGCGGAAGCGTGTGAAATGAAACGTCCGGGGAAAGATGCGCCCATCGGCGTTTTTGATTCCGGGGTGGGCGGAATCAGCGTGCTGAGAAAGATGATTTCTCTCATGCCCAACGAAAATTATATTTATTACGGGGATTCTGCCAACGCGCCTTACGGTGACCGATCGGATGAAGAGGTTCTTTCTCTGACGGAGAATGTCTTCGATTATCTTCTGTCCGAAGGGGTCAAGGGAATCGTCGTAGCCTGCAACACGGCGACGTCAGTTGCGGTGCGCAGACTGCGCGGCAGATATCCGGATTTGCCTATCGTGGGAATCGAGCCGGCGATCAAACCTGCCGCAAAGAATCATGAGGGCGGAAGAATCGTTGTGATGGCTACCTCTGTGACGCTGAGGCGGCCGAAGTTTGCCCATCTGATGGAAAGTTTCCGGCAGAGTGCGGAGATCATTTCCATGGCGTGTCCGAGCATCGTGGATTTTGTGGAGAAGGATAAGATGAATTCTCAGGAACTGATGAATTATCTGACAAAAAAGTTCGCAGCGCTGGGTGACCGTCCGGCAGACGCTGTAGTGCTGGGCTGTACGCATTATCCTTTTATCGCTGAGGCGATTCAGAAAGCCGCGGGCCCGCAGGCTGTCCTGTACGACGGCAGCGAAGGAGTGGCGCGGGAGATCCGGCGCAGACTGGCGGAAAAAAATCTGCTGGCAGACGCGGACAATTCCCTTAATCTGGAAATTATAAACTCCAGCGGTCCGGAGATGGTCGCTCTGACAAAAAGACTTCTGGTAGTCTGAGGTTCTTTTTCGCGGAACGGCAGAGCAGAAACGATGAACGATATATGGCGGAGGGAGAGTTTCTCGGGGGAGGCGCTCTCCCTTTTCTGTCCGCGAAGAAGGGAAAGCTGCCGGTAAATTGGAAAAACAGAATAAAACAGCGGCGGTTTTTTTGATTATTTATAAAATATGATACGGAAATGGATTGAATAAAAATAAATATAAATGTATAATTATGCGTATGAGTCTATGAGTCTATGAGTCTATGAGTCTATGAGTCTATGAGTCTATGAGTCTATGAGT
>ERZ826242.103-NODE-103-length-136443-cov-4.869336_pt1 | contig 136443 bp, 134 predicted proteins | sample MGYA00519871_ERZ826242 | MGnify/ENA primary metagenome ERZ826242 (study PRJEB31778, sample SAMEA3449226) | human gut metagenome | biome: human gut; feature: human-associated habitat; material: faeces | place: United Kingdom | collected 2010/2012 ... | reverse complement strand
TACCTTTATATTACATTGCATCACATATTTCAATCAATATTTTTAAAATAAACTGTATTTTTAAAGCACTCTGTTTTAATCTGATTTTTAAAGCTGTCGTTTACACCCATTATCGGTTCAAACAGGTGTATAAGCTCACAGCTCTTTTTGGATTTTTCATAGCTTATATCAATGCCTACCGCCTTAATAGACAGGTCCTGCGGTACAAATACAGTAATGTCGGCAATAACTCCGGCACAGTTTACACGCTTTTGGACAGCGCCGCGCATTAGTTTTGTGCTGCCGGCCGAAAAAATGTCGTAGTACCTGCCGTCCACCTTCAAAAGCAGCCGCTCCCCTACCTGGTCAGTAACAGTGTCGTTACCCCAGCTTGAAAGCTTATTTTCACGGCTGTTGTAAAAATAAGTGTAGCCAAGGCTCCGCTCAGACAGCAGTGTTCCAAAATCAGGGTTGGCCAGCACCATACACCAGGGCGGAACCGCAGGCCCGCTGCGGGTTATTACAAATCCGCTGTCTGTAAAATATCCGCCTGGCACTGTAAAGGCCGGCTTATCGTCAAACGGCTTATAGGCCATAGGCCGGTAAATCCTTATCGGCTTAAACCCGGTTTTATATGGCGCTATGTCAAAGTCGACCAGTATATCGTCTTTACAGTAAATTTTAGCAAGTGCCTTTAATAGGTTAAGCTCGCTTTGAGCCTTTTCATAATCCAGCACAAAAATCCGCTTGCTGTCACCCTGCAAAAACGCCTCGCAGCCAGCGGCAAGTATCTGGGAAATAACCCGGTCCCGTATCGGGCGCAGATAACCGCTTTGGTCATGGCAGACAATCACAATATCAAAGCGCGCATGCTTTTGGAACAGCTTGCCGGAGCACTGCAAAAATGACGAGAGAGTAAAATACGCATCGGCATTTGTAAGCTCAAACAGCAGTATTGGATAGTCGCCCGATATTCCATGCTTCCAAAGCTCGCTCACAGGGCTTTTATTGGCTGCGGCACAGCTTATCTGAGTTTTGCTGGACTGAGGGGTATAATAAACCGCATTCAATATCGCACTGCTGATTTTGCGCTGGGACATGCTGGCGGCGCTAAGCGCGCGGTTTTCCTTAAGCGGCTCAAACTGGGTGTGCCTGCTCTTATCCAGCTGCCTTACAGCCTTATCTTTTGTGTCAGCTGCCGCAATATAAAACAGATAACTTCTTTTACCTTTAGGCTCCACTTTAACCCTGCGGCGCACTGCAAGCACATTGTCAACAGTGTCGCCGGCGCGGTTAGTAAATCGCGGCTTTAAATAGTCGTTTGCAAAATACCTTTCAAAAGCAAATGCTACGTTTTCCCTGGTAACCTCAAAGTCAAACTCGCCGCAGTCAGAAAACCCGGCCGCAATTGCAAGGCCATTTTGCGTATCATCCCGCGGGCGGCGGACATATACCAGCGTGTTATCCTTTGTGTCAAAGCTTGAGCGTATAAAAAGTGATGAAAACGCCTTATGCGCAAAAAAGTCCTTTCGCTCTGCCAGCGCCAGCGGCATATACAAATAAAAGCTGTCATCAATAGTGCGGGCGCTTAAGTTGGTAATGCTGACGCTTACAGCAAAGCTGTCCGCCTCGCTCATCGAGATATTAAGCCTTAATGATAAATCTTTTGTTTTGCAGTAGTAACTGACCCCGTTTGCACTCTTAAAGTATTTGTATTTATAATTATCGTAAAACGGCGCGTAGCTCATGCCTATCATGCTCTGCTCGCCGAAAAATGCGAACAGGCCGTGCGGGCTTGTGACTAAATCCTTACTGAATACACTTATATCCTGCTGTTTAAACCCCAGCTGGCAAGCGCCGACACTGGTGGCCATAAGCCATAAATCGCCTGACGCAATAAGGTCGCACTGCGGAAAAATTGGGGACGGGCGCTGGCTTGTAACAGACGAAAAGCTAAGCCGCAAAGCTGCAGGCCGCTCACGCACTGGTCCGTCCTCCTTTACCACAACAGGGTTATAAGCTACGCGCTGCTCCAGCATATACTCGAAAGCACGGATGCGCGGTATACTGAACAGCCTTTTTTGCATTATATTATCCTTTAGAAAATTAGTACATGCCAAAAAGCCCATTCCGATGTGGTGGGACATATAGCACAGCGCCCGCTGCATGCTGTCCAAATCGCCTGTCCTGCCAAAATCCAGCGCCTCGTAAAAGCCGTACCTGCCCCTGCCGCCCAGGCGCTCTATCCGCTTAAGGTTATTTACAGCTGCCCTGGCACAAAACGGCAGTGTTAAGAGGCTTGAGTAGGGCGAGACCACTACCCGCTCATGGCTCTCTTTTGCAAAGGCAGTGCTTTTGACACCAAATGCTTTATACTGGTAGTTTAACCTGTCATCAAAGCTGGAATAAGCTGATTCGGAAATGCCCCAGGGTATATCGCTTACCGCCTTTTTCTGGCAGTAAATTGCAAACTGGATACTCTCATAATCAAGGCTGCCCTCCACTGTCTTTAAAAACAGCGCTGGCATAAGGTACTCAAACATTGTCCCGCTCCAGCTGGCAAGGCCGTAAAACCTGTCCTTTCTCAGCATTGGCCGCGCAAGCTTTTTCCAGTGCTCACCCGGCACCTTGCCAAGCGCTACTGTAATAAAGCTTGTTATTTTCATCTCGCTGGAGTACAAATCATAAAAATTCTTGTCAGGCTGCCCTGTTTCATGGTTATAGCCAATAACAAACAGCTTTTTATTGTCGTTATACAAAAACGAAAAATCCATCTCAGAGGCAAGCTTTAAGCACCGCTCTGATATTTCCTTAAGCCGCGGCTCATCGTTTTGGTATTCCAAAAGTCCTTTACCTAATGTCAAAAGGCAGGCCAAAAGGTTGCCGCTGTCCACAGTGGAGACGTAGTGCTGCAGTACTCCCAGCGACTCAATGTCGTACCAGTTAAAAAAGTGACCGCGGTACCGCTCCAGCTTATCAAGGGTTGAAAGGGTATCATAAAGCCGCTTATATAGCGCATCGGTTGTAATAAGCTTTAAATCCCGCGCGGCCAGCACACAGAGCATATACAATCCAATATTTGTTGGTGAGGTGCGCATGGCCTTAATCCCAAGCGGCATAAGCTGGTAGTTGTCCGGCGGCAGAAAGTTTGAGCTTTCACACACCAGCTCATCGTAATAAAGCCAGCTCTGTTTTACATACCCCATTACTGTGTCTTTAAGATAAGCACTGGAATTATTTTTTGGTTTTGAGGGTTTGGACAGCTCGTACGCGATTATTGGCGCAGTGATAAAAAACGCCGCTGCCGCCGCCAGAAAAACGTTTGCAGAAAGCAAAAACAAAATACCTATCAAAATAGAAAACCAAAAACTTTTTGCGTATAAAAGCGCGCCGGTCTTTTCCTGCTTTTGCGCATCACTTGCCGTAACCCAGCTCAAAAGATTCTTTTTGCTTACAAGCCTGCGCCAAAGCCCGGTGCATACAGCTGTGGTATTGATATAGGCGTTATGCGCCAGCATCCAGAGCGAAAAAAATGCCTGCTTGATATTAAAGACAAGCGGTGTGTCAATCCTGCCAAAGTAGCGCATGCCGATATTTTTAAGGTTTGCGGGTTTTAGCAGCATTACAAGCTCAAAAATCCTATCCGCCCACAGCTCAATAAGCCATATCGCAAAAAACACACCGCTATTTGGCCCGAAAAAGCAAACTGCTAATAGCAGCAGCGAAAAAAGCGGCATAAGCTCACTTAATACATTGTCAAATATCTTGTAGCGGGAGACGCTGTCAAACCTTGAAAAGTCAAAGGCAAAAACCAAGTTCTGTGCATCGCCGCGCACCCACCTGCTTTGCCTTTTAAAGTAGGAAAGTGCCTTTTGCGGAGTACAGTCTCCTATCACTGCGTCTGTCACCCCAGCGCAGCCACTCAGCTCACCCTCCAGTATGTCATGGCTTAATATGCAGCCATCCGGCAGGTTGGCGCTGGTTTTTAAAAAGGCGTCTATATCAATAATGCCCTTGCCGAAAAATATGCTTTTGTGGAACAGATCGCCGTAAAATTCACTGGCAGGGCTGCTGTATACATCGGTGCCGCCGCCCGCCGCTGTCAGCCGTGAGAAGGGGGTATTTAAATAGCTTTCCAGCATAGTGGTAACCGCCGGCTGCATTATCCCATACCCTGACACGGTTTTGCCGCCTTTCACCACTGCCTTATTGGGTGGGTAAAGCATGGCGCCAATAAGTTTTGCAAGGCAGTCATAAAGCGGGATGCTGTCACTGTCCAGAGTTATAAAAAACTTAGCTCCGCTTAAAAGGTCAAGGTTTACGCCTTTAAACTTGTCAAAGTTGTTTGAGTTTAGGGCATTTAAAAAATCAATAACCGCGCCGCGCTTGCGCTCCAGCCCCATATACCTGTTTTCAGCCTTGTTAAACTCCCTTTGCCGCACAGCGGCGTAAATGGCAGCTCCCGTCTCTTTTGAGAGTATTTTAACCTTTTTGTCCAAATACTCCAAAAGCATATCATCTTCCGCTTTATGGGCAGTGGAGGCCGCTTTAAGGTCAGCAACTATTCCAAATGCTATCTCGGTTTTTATATTTGCGTTATTATAGCAGATATCGCTTACAGACTGCAAAAGTGTATCAATATCCTTTTTATCACTGATAAAAGAGGTGATGGAAAGCACAGCCTTGCTGTTTTCAAAGCTGTATTTTTCAACATCCATTTTTAAAATTGGGGTTGGCTTTACCACATGTGTAACTATAAACCTAGTAAGCTTTTTAAAAAATGAGCTAAGAACAACTACTGACAATACCCCAGCAAAAATATTTGAGCTCACAAAACAAAGGCTTACTCCCAAAATTATGCTTAGCACAAACGGCAGCCACAAAAGCACACCAGCGTATTTAGCGTTAGGCTTTAAAAGATATTCACCAATATGCCTGCCCTCAGTACTTGCCTTTTTAAGCAACTGTTTTGCATATGCAAGCTCGCTTACCGAGTTCTTTTTTGCAAGCTTTTCCAGCCTGAATCTTAAATAAGACTTGCTTTTATCAGTAAGATAAGGGTATACTCCTGCCGGGTCGTCATCCAAAACATGCTCCACTTCACCCGCCTTTATAAGCAGTTTGGAAAAGTCCTTGGATGAGATAACCCTAAGCTCGTTTATCAGCTTTGGTATTATCCTTTCAGTGTCCTTTTTATCAAAGATACTGCTGTAAAGTACAAAAAGTATCTGAACTTTTAAAAACAGCGCAAAGCTCCAGTATATACTAAGCTCCGGCTGGTGCCACGCGGTTAAAAACTCATACAGGTTCTGCTCATTTACCTCATAATCGTTTTCATAAAGATACTGGTCTATCTCAATAAGGCAGTCATTTTGCTGCCTGCTCTTTATATGCTGCAGCTCATTTATTGCATACCGCGTCTCCCTCTCAATTATATAAAAATTATCCGCAAGCCAGCGGGTGCTGCTTTTCCCTTCAGCCGCTGGGCTTTCAATATATCTAGAAATTTTTTTAAGATTGCCTTTTAGCTTTTTGCATAAAGCGTTCATTTAATAAACCACCTAAAAATAAAAAAGTGTTACCCATTTTATTATGGGTAACACTTACATTTTTATGCAAAAAACTCCCCTATTGCCTTTGTCACATCGGCTGCAATATTGTTTCTAAACTCATCTGTCAAAAGCAGCTCATACTCGCTCGGGTTGCAGACAAACCCGGCCTCCAGCAGCACACATGGGAACCTGTATTCCCTGCATACCGCAAGGCTCTGGTATTTTGCGCCGTGGTTTGAAAGCCCTGTTGTAAGGGTGCTGTACTCGCTGATTTTTTTTGCCAGCGCCTGGGAAGTGTCCCTCGACAGCAGCGTGAGCGTGCCGGATGCCTTGTTAAAGTCAGAGGCAAGGCCTACCGAGTTGTGGTGGACTGACAGCATAAGGTCGGGATACTGCTCCCTTACAAGGCCTGCCCTTGTGGCAAGCGGCACTTCGGTATCTGTATCGCGTATAAGAGTAACAGTTGCACCCTCGCTTTGCAGTTTTTCCATTATCGCAATGCTAAGGGCCAGGTTAAGCTCGCTTTCAGTTGCAGCAATATCCCCGCCCGGGCCTAATGCTCCGCAGTCACTCCCGCCGTGGCCGGGGTCAATCACTATATGTTTGCCTGTAAGCGGGCCATAGCTGTCATACACCCACACATCCACAGTGTTTTTGTCACTCTGCTCTATTGCAAACCCGCTTATATCCCTGCCGTCAGTGCGTGTAATTACCAGCCTGGTCCGGGTCTGCCCCGCGGTAATGCCGGCTATAAGCTTTGTGTCCAGCCCGTCACCCATCTCAACGCCTGCGCCCTGGCTGTGGCTGACAGTAAGCACCAGCGGCCCGCCTGAGCGCTCTGGCTGTACAGATATCCAGCTGTCACTGCTAATTGTAAAGTGCAGGTATTTATCCCGGTCAATCTGTGCCGCGTCAACTTGCTTAGCGTTTTGCGGCTCCAAAAGGTTATCCTGGTGTATCCAGCGCCCGCCGCTGGTGCGGTAAAACCCATTCTCAAAGCCGTTTGCCATGATAACACTGCCGGCCGGCACCGGGTAATAGTCCATCATTGACCCGCCTTTGGGGCTGTCATAGACATAGCTTTCATCCTTTGTCACAAACTCAGTATACCCATCCGACACGGTTATAGTAAAACCGCACTCAAGTTCAAATGCGGTGCCCTGGTACTCGCCCTTAAACTTAAACCCGTCCAGCACTAAAGCGGACGATTTTAAATTATTCGGCAGGGTTAAAGTGCCTGTGTATTTTACAGCGTTAAGGCTGGGTTCAGCCTTATCACTTTCAAGGCTTACGCTTATATCCGAATTTTCAAAGGTCACAGTGCTGCCGGCCGGTGCGTAAATTTCAAGCTCTACTACCTCGCCGCTGCCACGCACAATATCGCTGTTTGGGTAGGCGGTATTGTCCGCAAATGAAGGCTGGTCAAGAACCAGCTGAGACGATTCGTTTTCCCTATTAATAACTATTGTCTTGCTGCTTTGCCCGTTTTTGAAAGTAAATGAATTTTTGCCCATTTCAAGCTGGACATATACGGAAAAGTAGCCGTGTTCGGTAAGTGATACCTCAGCCCCGTCCATTGTAAGCGGGTAGTTGATGTCCGCAGCGCCGGCTATTGAGCAATACTTTGAGCTGGTGCTATACCCGCTCTGCGGTGTGCTGATGACCAGCTTATCGCTACTAACAGGCTGGACTGCCTCATCACTCTGCTGTTTAAACGCGGGCACCTCTGTCTGTAAGCTGACAGCGCTGTCATCCGGCAGACTGCTGTAGTACTCCTTTAACAAGTCAGCAATGCCCTCATGGTTGTTTTTAATTGATTTATATCTAAATAAAAGATTGCCTTTGCAGACTGTTTTTTTGTTTGAATATTCAAGCTGGCGCACTATCTGATTTTTATCGTCCCAGCCCTTTTCATCGCTGCCCAGCTTTTCCAGGTTGTGGCCGATATGCAGTTTAACTCCGGTACCGTCGCACACGTCAGCCCACCAGTCTGTAAGCACGCCAAAGGGCGCCACATTGTTTTCAAACGCCCAATACAGCTGCGGGCATATGTAGTCCACCCAGCCCTCCTTGACCCAGCGCCGCGAATCGGAGTAAATGGCGGAGTAGCTGGAAAGGCCCCTGGTTTCAGAACCGGCATCGTTTTCAGAGCGGTTGCACCATATCCCAAACGGGCTTATGCCAAACTCCACATCCTTTTTTGAGGCCTTTATAGAGTCGTGCACACTTTTAACAAGCTGGTTTACATTGTCCCGCCTGAAGTCCGCAATATTTGTAAACTCTGACCCATATTTTTTGTAATCGCCCTCATCCGGATAGTCCGAAACGCTGTAAGGATAAAAATAATCGTCAAAGTGTATGCCGTCCACATCGTAGTTATTAACAATCTCCATAACCCCGTTTTTGACCAATTCCCTAACCTCAGGCAGTGCGGGGTTGTAATACACACCTCCGTCCGAACAGGTGACGTAATATTCAGGGTGTACTATTGCAGGGTTTGTATCACTTAAGCTTTCAAGCACCTTTTCAGCGCCGCCGGTGCCAATCCTGTACGGGTTAATCCACGCATGCAGTTCAATACCGTTTTGATGCGCTTTTTCAATAAAGTACTCAAGCGGGTCAAATCCTCCGTCCGGCGCTTTGCCCTGCTCACCTGTAAGCACTGCGCTCCAGGGGAAAATGGACGACTTATAGAGCGCGTCCGAATGCGGGCGGACCTGGAAAAACACAGCGTTTAAACCAACGTCCTTGCACAGCGCTATTATATCATCAATCTCGCTTTTAAGAGACGAGCTTGTAAGCCCTTTTTTTGACGGAAAATCAATATTGCCTACCGAAGCTACCCACAAACCTCTCATCTGTCTATCCTCACCTGTAGCACCGGCGCTAAACTGCCTGAAAGGAAAAGCAAGCATTAGTAAACACGCCAGTGCGGCTGCCAGCAACCTTTTCATAATTACCTCTTTCTAAAAATTGCCCTAAGGATTTATAAGTCCTTAGGGCTTAGCATTAAATTAAGACGGCCTTACCTTAAGGTCGGTCACTACCTGGGCCTCATTTTCCTCATAGTTTAGTAAGCTGTATTTCTGCTCCGCCTCTAATGCCTGTTCGCTGTTTTCATAGTCGTAAACTATGCCATCATAAATAACCTTGCCCTGTGTGAATACCAAAAGGTGGTCCTTTACCCCCTCAAGTATAATTGTGTAATCCACAAGCCTGGGGTCAATGCCTATTACCTCGCCCTTTACCAGCTGCAAGCTTTCAATCCATTCCACCAAAGCGTCAATATCCTCAGCCTCACTTATCTCCTTTTGCCTGAACATATTGTCCTCACTGCCCTCAATGGGATAGGATTTTTGCATTATTATTGTATCAATGCTCTCGCGTTTTAGGCGTATATCCGGGCTGTCTTTACGCGCGCTGCAGCCGCACAGTGATAAAATCACAGCGCATAACAAAAGCCCTGCCACTGTCCTTGACTTCATTTTAAACTACTCCTTATTCAAGCTCATCTGTAGATTTCTGTATAATATCGCCTGTCACAGCGTCCACAACCGTAGTGTAAACCATATTGTTTACAAGAGATATGTGTTCAATCACATACGCCTCAACCGTGTCCACAACAGTTGCGCACAGCTTCATATAGTTATACTCAAACCCATTTTCGGACATGTGCGCCGACAGTGCGGTTTTCTGCGCCGCGTCCGAATCCACTTTCCAGCTTTCAAGGCTGAGCGGCACGCCCTTTTCAATCAGTTTATAAGGGCTATCCCCGTATGTCGCATAATCGGGCGTACCCATTTTTGTAAGAGCGCCGGTGCGGCAGTCCACCTCAGCGAGGTAAATATCATTATACTGAATATCGTCCGGCCGTTTATCTGTATAAACCAGCACGGCACTGCCTATCCCCTGTGCATCCAGGCTCATCTCAACGCCGTATAAAAGATAACCGCTTTTATCGCTTTGCTCAAAGTGGTCTTTTATCTGATTATACATTTTAATAACAGTGGTATTGGTCCGCCCCACGCTTCTAAGCCTGCTTGAAAAAAAACCGCAGGAGCTTAAAGACAAGAGGAGCGACACCAGCACAAAGCATGTCAAAAGCCGCTTTATATTTCTTTTCATTTATAACACCTGAATATTATAATTATTCTTTTATTTTATAATGAATCAAATTTAAAGTCAATAACACTCTACAAACTTTCCAGGTATTTTATCTCTTTTTGTGTAAGTGCCCTGTACTGGCCCTGGCGTAAAGTGCCAATGCTGAGTGTGCCGATTTTTTCGCGCTTAAGGCGCATAACTTCAAGGCCCACCGCCTCGCACATATTTCTTATCTGCCTGTTTTTACCCTCGTAAATGGTTATATACATAATACAACGGTCGTCCCGCTGCTCTAAAATTTCCACCTTTGCGGGCGCTGTCGTATACCCGTCCTTTTCAATAAAAACACCATTCTGTAAAGCTAGTATCTGGCTCTTATCCACTTTGCCGCCTACAATAGTGCGGTAGGTTTTAGGTACATGGTTTTTAGGGTGGGTAAGCCGGTTTGCAAGCGCGCCGTCATTTGTCATTATAACAAGCCCCTCGCTGTCCTTATCCAGCCTGCCCACAGGGTAAAGGCGCACCCGCTCACGCTTTACAATATCGTTTACACACTTGCGCCCGTCCTTATCCTTGGCAGCTGTTATATACCCGCGCGGCTTATAAAGCATAAAATATGCCTTTGGGCTGGTATAGCCCTTAATCACCCTGCCGTCCACCTTTACTACTGCATGGCCGGGCGTTATCTTATCGCCAAGGCGCGCCGGCTTATCATTTATTGTAACACTGCCTTTTTCAATAAGCGCCTCGGCAGCGCGGCGGGAGCACAGCCCGCAGTCCGCAATATATTTCTGTAGTCTTACTTTGTTATCCATATTATTTTATATTCCAAACAGTCCTTTAAAAAAATTAATTATTTTGGTGATAAATAGGTTGCGCTTTACCTCAACTATCAGGTCCTCCTCCAGCGCCAAATTGCTCTGGCCGATTAATTCACCATTACAATAATAACATACTTTGCCCACAATGTCACCCTTTTGTTTTGGGGCATATACAATATGCTCGGCATACACTTTGCTTGTAACACTCTCAAAGTCATAATTTTTATCTATGTATATCCCGCCCACATCGCTTGTGTTGGCGGCGGTAACAGTGTTGCCGCCTGCGGCTTTGAGTACTGCTTTAAACTGCCCGCTTGGGGCAAGGCTTTTGTACTGCACCCTTTTAAAACCATCCTCATATGCCTGCTTGTGCACATTCCAGTCGTCTGATGCGCCAAGGGTCACACATATAAGTGTAACAGAATCCTTTTTGGCAGCGCTAACAAGGCAGCGCCCGCTTTTTTTGGTAAACCCGGTTTTTACCCCTATTGCGTACTCGTACATATTTAGCAGTTTATTGTGGTTGGTCAGGCTGCGCCCGTCAGGGTTATTATTATAGGGCACGCGCTTGCTTTTTGTCTTTACAATCTCGGCAAATTTTTCATTTTCAAGCGCTGCACAGGTAATTTTGGCAAGCTCAAGCGCGGTGGTGTGGTGGTTTTCACCATCCAGGCCGGACGGGTTTTCAAACGAGGTGTTCTCCAGCCCCAATTCCTTTGCCTTTTGGTTCATCAGCTTTACAAAATTGTCAATATTGCCGCCGCCGACATGGTAGGCAAGCGCCATGGACGCGTCGTTGCCGGAGGTGAGCATAAGCCCGTACAGCAGCTGCTCCACTGTAAGCTGTTCGCCCTCGATTAGGTACATGGACGAGCCCTCAATATTAGTCGCTACTGACGGGATTTTAACCACGCTGTTAAGGTCACTGTTTTCAAGTGTCACAAGCGCGGTCATTATTTTGGTGGTGCTGGCCATTGGCAGAACCTTGTTTTCGTCCTTGCCCTCCAGCACAGTGCCGGTTGAGGCCTCAATCAGCACATATCCCTTTGCATACTGCGGTATTTGTGCGCCCGCGCTTATAGGCACGGCGGCTATGGTTATTACCGCAAGCATAAAGCTCAAAATTCGTTTAAACAATAAAATCACCTGCCAATTAAATTTATATTAGCAGGTGATATATAAATATTCTTAATTATCGTCGTTCGTCTCGTCATCCTTGTTTTTCTGCAAAAGGTTTAAAATTTTATCTACCATATCCGGAACAAGGTTTATCACTTTATCATACTTGTCAGGACTTCCGGACACGCTAAGCAGCCTGACATTGTCATCACTTATAACCAAAAACGCAACCGGTGATATTTTAGCACCGCCGCCGGCGCCGCCGCCAAAGTTGTCCTTTGCAATATCCTTGCCAAAGCTGCTGCCGCCTGAGGCAAACCCCAGCGAGACTTTTGAGACTGGAATTACCGTCATTTTATCAGAAACTTTTATCGGCTCGCCAATAATGCCGTTTACATCCACCAGCTTTTTAATACCCTCAATGGCGTTATCCAGTACCTTTTCAACATGATCAGCCATTTTATATCACATCTCCTTTTTTTAAGATTATAACATCTTTTACCACTAATAGCAAGCCCCATATCAGCCGTATCAGGCAGGTTTTGGCCCAGATATCAATTTCAGCTTTATAAATCTGGCTGTCATAGTCGGCATTAATGCTTATATCAGCGCCCTTTACTTTCATAATCCCGTCCAAAAACGCGTAGGCGTTATAGACTGCAGCGTTAACCGCGCCATACTGCATCGCTGTGTCAAACGGGTCATCACTTGCGACTGTAATATCCACATAAAACTTATAGATTGTAAAGGCCGCCACTGCGCGCAAAGCAACGCTTTTGGCTATCTGTACAAGCTCGCTGATACCTCCTGCCAGCTTTAAAATGCCGCCATCTTTTTTGCCGCCTTTTTCCGATTTTTCAGGCTCGCTTTTTTTGTCCTTTTCTTTATTATTGACTTTTTTAAGATGTTTCTTTCTCTTTTTTTTATTTTTTTCAGGCCGCGGGTAGAGCTTGATATTAATAAATAATATTTTAAGCTTTACAAAAAGCCCGTCCTGATAATAAACCACGGCAGAGACAGGCAGTAAAAGCAGCAATGCTATCACCGCCAGCACAATAAGAAAAACCAGCATTATTCCATCACCTGCTGCTCAGCGTCATTGTCCTCACCGCCAAGCTTTGGCAGCGGCGGGAGCTCCTTTAAGCTGTCCATGCCAAAGCAGCGCAAAAAGTCTTTGGTAGTGCCATACAGCCTTGGCCTGCCGGGCGCATCCAGCCTACCGCGTTCTTCCAAAAGCCCTTTCTCCACCAGCGAGTTTATGCCATAAAAGCAGTCCACCCCGCGGATTTGTTCAATATACGCTTTTGTGACCGGCTGGCTGTACGCAACAATTGCCAGTATTTCCAGCGCCGCGTCAGACAGCGGGGTGTTGCGCCTGTGGTCCAAGGCGCGCTTTGTAATCTCCCCGTAAAATGGGTTGGAGCACATCTGGTAGCTGCCTTCCAGCTTAAGGATAGAAAAGCCGCGCTTTTCGCTCTGGTACTGCTCGTCCATACGCTCGATAACTGAACGCAGCGTCTTTACATCCAGCTCTAAAACGCTTGCAAGCTTTTGCTCGTCAATCGGCTCGCCGCTGGCAAACAGAATTGATTCTATTGCCCCTGTTAAAAAACTAAACTCCAAACTAGTTGTCCCCCCTGTCACTATTTAACCGCACTGTCACATCCTTGCCGCTGTTTTCAATCTTGATTCGCCTTGACTTTGAAAGCTCCAGCACTGCAAGGAATGTGGCAACAATGTCCGAGCGTGAACGGGATTTTGAAAAAAGCGAATAAAAACTTTTTACACTGCCTTTTTTAAGCATGCGTAAAACGGTTATAATTTTCACAGACACGCTGGCAATCTGCCGGCCGACAATGCCTTTAAAGCTGTTAATGGGCGTAATACTTTTGGCCCTGTCCCGTTTAAGAACCTGCCGGTAGGCAGATACAAGCTTACTAAGCTCATAAACGCGGGTGTGCTTTTTGTCAAACTCAATTACCGCCGCCGGGCGGACATATCTGATGCCGGCACCCTGCTCCCTTTTCCTAAGCGGATTCAGCACCTGTTTATACCGCTTGTACTCAGCAAGCCTGAGCGCAAGCTGCTCGCGCGGGTCAGGCTCGTCCGGCTCACTTTTAGGCAGCAGCATGCGGCTTTTTATGTACATAAGGTTTGCCGCCATCTCAATAAACTCACTGGATATTTCAAGGTCCATGCTTTTCATATGGTCTATATACTGCATATACTGCTCTAAAATAAGCGCAATTGGTATATCGTAAATTGAGACCTTGTTTTTTGAGATGAGATGCAGTAAAAGCTCCAGCGGCCCGTCAAAAACCTTAAGCTTATATATCGGCTTTTCCAAAATACAAATCCCCCTCTTTTAAGCCCTTAACTTATGCCGAAAACAAAGTACCACAAGCTTGTAAATAAATCAAACACCGAAGTTTCCACCATATATATAAAATTACCAATAAAGTTTGTAAAAATAACAAGCAGGATAAATGCTATCTGTATATATACCCCGTACTTATTAAAGAAATTATTAACCGCATTGGGCAGAAAATAGTTAAGTATGCGTGAGCCATCAAGCGGGTATACAGGTATTAGGTTGAATATTGCAAGGCCGATATTTATCATTGCCAGTACCTGAAAAAATGTAAATATTACTAGCATGACATCATAAAAAGCGCCGGTTTTTATATAAATAAAGTTTGTAAGCACCGCCAAAAACGAGCTTATAAATGCCAGTATGAAATTGGAGATAGGCCCTGCAATTGCGGTTAGCATCATGCCCTTTTTAGGGTTTTCAAAATACATAGGGCTTACCTGCACCGGCTTTGCCCAGCCAAAGCGCACTAATATAAGCATTATAAACCCAAACGGGTCTATATGCCTAAGTGGGTTAAGGCTTAGCCTGCCTGTGTTTTTAGGGGTCGGGTCGCCAAGCCTGGTTGCAACATATGCATGAGAAAACTCATGCACTGTAAGGGAAATAAGTATAACCGGCACAAGGTACAAAAGTTCTATTAGAAATTGGGTGGGATTAAAGTTAAAAAGCACGGCCTTCTCCTTTAAATATCGTTTTTAATAATATCGTCCAAACTCTCGCGTTTTATAATCACTCGCGCCTCATCCCCGTCCACCAGTACGCAGGCCGGGCGCGCAAATCTGTTATAGCAGCTGGCCATTGAGTAGTTGTAAGCCCCTGTGTCCAATACCGCTAGTATATCACCGCTCTGGCACTTTTGCAGAGGCACATTTTCACCTAATAAATCCCCGCTCTCGCATGCGCGGCCGGCGACTGTATATACACAGTCCTTAGGCTCATTCATGCGGTTTGCCGCCTCAAAGCTGTACTTGGCGCCGTATAGCGCATACCTTGGGTTGTCGTTCATGCCACCGTCAATTAATAAATAGTCCCTTATTCCAGGTATGCTTTTAACAGTGCCGACTGTATAAAGGGTGATACCGGCCGGCCCGGCGATGCTCCTGCCCGGCTCTACCAAAAGGTATGGCAGCTTTAACGAGCGCCGCTCACAATGCTGCCTTACGCTCTCACATGCCTGGCTTATATACTCTTCCACCGGCACAGGGTCATCACTATTTGTATATTTTATACCAAACCCGCCGCCAAGGTCAAGCTCGGTTATCTCAATGCCCAGCTTATCCTTTAAATCACCCATAAAGTCTACCATTATCTTTGCCGCCTCGTAAAACGGGTGCTTGTCAAAAATCTGGGAACCGATATGGCAGTGCAGCCCTACAAGCTCTATATTTTTAAAGCTTGTGGCCTTTTTTGCAAAATCCATCGCCTCACCCGTCTCAAGCGCCACGCCGAACTTTGAGTCAATCTGGCCGGTGCGAATAAAGTCATGGGTGTGCGCATCCACGCCCGGCTTTACCCTAAAGGAAATGCGGGTGACAACGCCCAGCTTTTGAGATATCTCATCAATTAGCGTAAGCTCATGCTCATTATCGGCTATAATCCTGCCAACACCGCTTTTTATTGCGTACTCAATGTCGTCATAGGTCTTGTTATTGCCGTGGTAGTATAAAAGCTTTGCATCCACTCCGGCGCTAAGCGCGGTGTAAATTTCACCAGTGGACGACACGTCCAGCCCAAGCCCGTTACTCACAACCAGCCTTGACATCTCCTTGCAGCAAAACGCCTTGGATGCATAAAGCGCGCGCCCGTTTGAATTATAGTGCTTTTTAAACGCGTTTGTAAACGCGGCGCAGCTGTCATCAATCACCTGCTTGTTCATTACATAAAGCGGGGTGCCAAACCGCCTGCAAAGCTCAACTGCGTCACAGCCGCCTATCATAAGATGTCCGCTTTGGTTAATTGTAAGTCCTTTTCTGTTCATTATCATTCCCCCAAACTATCTGTAATTTTATTTAAAAGCTCGTCCTTTCCCTCCCGGGTTTCGGACGAAAATGCTAATACTTCAAACCCATCATAAAACTCATTTTTAAGCCGATTAAGGTTATCTGCCGCCCTGGTTTTTGACAGCTTGTCCGCCTTGGTGGCGGCGATTATAAACGGGATTTTTTTATCGTACAAAAACTGTGCCATATCCCTGTCCAAAAGGCTTGGCTCATGCCGAAGGTCCACCACTGACACCGCAAGCCGCTTATCGCCGCCCGACTCAAAATAATCGTTCATAAACCGGGCCCATTTCTGCTTTTCAGAAAAGGAGACCTTGGCATATCCGTAGCCCGGCAGGTCTACAAAATACAGCTTTGAATCAATATTGTAAAAGTTTATAGTGGCAGTCTTGCCCGGCTTTGCGGAAGTCCGGGCAAGCGCCTTGCGGTTTAACAGGCAGTTTATCATTGAGCTTTTGCCGACATTGGAGCGGCCGCAAAAAATTATCTGCGGCATATCATTTAAAAACTGGCGCTTGCTCACTGCCGATATCTGAAGTTTTGCATTGTTAAAATTTACTGTCATAAATCCCCCTAGCTGTACATCGCCGCCCCGTTTGTAGGCTTTTGGCTTATAGGCGGCACTTTTGAATCACCGCTGCCACTATCCTTTGCCGTAGGATAGACCGCTGCATGCTTAAACACCTCACCAACAGAATGTACTGGTATAAATTTTATCGCACGCCGCACAGTGCTGTCAATCTCTTCAAGGTCACTTATATTTCCATACGGGATGATAACGCGGGTTATAGAGTGCTTGTAAGCTGCCATGGTTTTCTCTTTGAGCCCGCCTATCGGCAGCACACGGCCGGTTAAGGTAATCTCGCCTGTCATTGCAAGCTTGTTATCAATAGGATTTAGTGTTAAAGCGGAAAACAGCGCGGTGGCTATTGTGATTCCAGCGCTCGGCCCGTCTTTTGGCACAGCGCCCTCAGGAAAATGGATGTGAATATCCTTAGTCTTATAGAAGTCAGGCTGTATATCATACAGCTTTGCCACCGAACGGATGTAGGAAACCGCGGCTTTGGCGCTCTCCTGCATGACCTCGCCAAGGCTACCGGTAAGCTCAATTTTACCACTGCCATCAAGCACTGAGACCTCAACATTCAGCATCTCACCGCCAACGCTTGTCCAGGCAAGGCCGTTTACAATGCCGCATGCGCCCGCTTCATACAGCGGCTCGTCATGGTACTTGCGTATGCCCAGATACTCGTCCAGATTCTTTTCTGTTACTGTTATGCTCCGTGCGGTTTTCTCCACAATTTTCATTGCGGCCTTGCGCATTATTTTTGCAATACATCTCTCCAGCCTGCGCACCCCCGCCTCGCGGGTATAACCGCTGATTATAGCGCGTATTGCCGGCAGAGTAATCTTTATTTGCTTTGCGTTAAGCCCATGCTTTTTACGCTGTTTGGGTATCAGAAATCCCTTGCAGATCTGCTCCTTTTCAGTGTCAAGATAGCTGTCCAGCTCAATGACCTCCATCCTGTCCAAAAGCGGGCGTGAGATGGTGTCTAGGGTGTTTGCGGTTGTGATGAAAAACACGTCTGACAAATCAAAGGGTATATCAAGATAATGGTCCACAAACCCCACATTCTGCTCACTGTCCAATACCTCTAAAAGTGCCGCAGCAGAGTCACCCTTAAAATCAGTGCTCATTTTATCAATCTCGTCTAAAAGTATAATCGGGTTCTGGCTCTGTGCCTCTTTAACCGCGGCAGTAATCCGGCCGGGCATGGCACCGATATAGGTGCGCCTGTGGCCGCGGATTTCCGCCTCGTCGTGAATACCGCCAAGCGATATGCGCGCATACTTACGGTTCATTGCGGTTGCAATGCTCTTAACAATTGACGTTTTGCCGACGCCAGGGGCCCCAACCAGGCATAGTATCTGGCCCTTGGCCTGGCAGAGTGAGCGCACCGCAATCTGCTCCAGCACGCGCTCCTTTACCTTTTCCAGGCCGTAATGGTCGCGGTCCAGTATCTTTCTGGCACGCTCAATATCAAAGCACTCCTTTGTCTTTTTGCCAAACGGCATTTCCAGAACAGTGTCAAGGTAGGTGCGGATGACAGACGCCTCATGCGACATTGGCGGCATTTTGGCCATCTTGTCCACTTCCTTTAAAAGCTTTTGCTTTACCTCATCACTTGTAGCAAGCGCTTTTATGGACTGCTCGTACTGCTCCAGCTCCTCATAGGTCACATCAGGGTTGTCCCCCAGCTCGCTTTGAATAGCTTTAATCTGCTCTTTGAGATAATAATCGCGCTGGTTGGAATCCATCTGTTCCTTTACTTTTTCGGAAATCTCCAGCTCAATATTTAAAACCTGGATCTCATCAGTCAGAATTTTAATAAGCTCGTTTGCCCGCTTTACCGGGCTTATCTGCTCAAGCAGCCGCTGTTTAAGCGTAAAGTCAATAAACGAATTGGCTGCGATAAAATCACAAAGCCTGCCGATATCGCGTATGCGGCTGGCTGAGCTTGCAATACCAAAGCCTGATTTTGGTATACGCTCACAGTACTGGTTATACAATTCTTTAAGAGTGCGCATAACCGCCTCGCTTTTAGGCGTGTCAGCTTTAAATGCCTTCTCGTCCAGCTTCAAAGCCTGCGCAAGCAACAGCTTTTTTGTTTTTTCAAGGCTCAAAATGCGTACGCGGCGCACCGCTTTAACCAGCACCCGGACAGTGTCCTCACTTATTCTGAGTATCTGGTTCACCCTGGCCAGCACACCAATACTATACACATCCTCCATCTCAGGCTCATCCATATCAATATCCTTCTGGCAGGATATGATGAGCATCTGGTCCTGCTTCATTGCACATTCAATCGCTGCGATGGATGAAAGCCTGCCCACATCAAAATTAACAGACATGCCCGGCAGTAGCACCAGGCCGCGGGTAGGTAAAAATGGATATATTTGAGCATCTAAAACAGATACGTTATTTAAATTCTTATCAGTCATGTAAATTCCCCATTTGCTAAAAGTTTTCAAGCTTTAATTATACATAAAAATTATTTAATATTCAATCACTTTTATTAATATTAATCTCTTATTAACAATAAATTAAAAATAAGCCGGAAGGAAAATCCTTCCGGCTTTATATTGTTACGCTCTAAGCAGTGCTGATATTGCTTACTCACATTCAAGCCTTGTCACTTTTATTTGCGGGCAGTCAAAGCTTTGGCGCTTTGTCTTGCTATACGCCCACAAAACTGAGTTTTGTATTATTTTTCTAATATAGGGGTTTTGATAAGCTGTGTTGGTCTCATGCCCGGGCTGGATGTACACTATTTTACCCCAGCCCCGGGTCCAGGTCGCAACGCTTCTGAACACCTCGCCTACATCATACCAGCCAAGCATCAGCACATCGTCCGGCTTGGCAATGTCAAACGGCTCACCATAGCACTCCTCCACATCAAGGGTTATACTCTCCGGTATTCCATCCATTATCGGATGTGAAGGGCAGATGTTAACCAAAATCTCTTTAGTCTTGTCCTTCCATCTAAGCGTTCCGGTAGTGCCCAGTATTTTCATAAACGGTTTGGATTTATGGGCGGAGTGAAGTGCGATAAAGCCCATGCCGGCCTGGATGTGGGCTACCACCCTGTCTGCAACCTCGTCCGGCACGCCCTCATGGCCAATATGCGCCCACCACAGCAGCACATCTGTCTCGCTTAAAATCTGCTCGCTAAGTCCATATTCGTCATCCTGCATTGTGACAGTGCGCACGCTTACCCTGTCCCCCAGCTCATCAATAATCGCCTTTACAGTGCCGTGTATGCCAAAGGGATGTAAATCCAGGCATTTTTGGCTAAAATGCCGGTCGTTTTTGTTTTCATGCATGTACTCATTCCATACAGTTACTCTTATCACTTTCATCACCTCGGATACATTATATACTGCCAAAGTCCAAATTGCAACAAATATTTTATTTTTTTATAAGCAGGACTATTGGCAGCAAAAGCCCAAACACAAACGCAGTACATGTATAAATAAAAAACCAGTTATCAATAAAGCCCGCACCTATTGCTGCCGATGCAGCGCCGACATATACAACCGGCGAATATTTATCCTTTAATGCTTTTAGTGCCATACCCAAAAATGCGCCGCTTTTTATAACCGCCGCAGCAAGCACCGCACATATTGCATACACCTCGAAGTGGCTTATAAACTCGCCTATAAAAGTGGTTTTCCACACCAAAATAAACGGCATTTTAGCACTTAAGAGCACCTCTTTTGAAAGTATCATTGTGCTTATAAGCGCGGTGGTGCAAAAATACGCCGGCGCCGCGGCTGAGCCCAATGCACCAGGCAGCTGTTTATGCTCTTTCCGTAAAAGCGCAAATGTGCCAACAAGGTCAAATACACAGACCCCTATTATCTCAAACGGTTTAAGCTTAAAATCAAAATCAATATCTATTTTAAACGAACTGATTTTGGGCAGTGTAAGCAGCAGTGTTAAAAGCAGAAAGAATGCCGCCACTATACATACTATGGTTGCCACCCTGGCCTTAGCTACCGGCTTTGAAAGCGCAAAATAAGCTGCGGCGGCAAGCATTAAAAGCAATAATACCAAATATCCTCTGTCATCAAAGACACTGCTGCAAAACAGCTTTGAGCCCAGCATTGCTGATGAGGCTGCAGCAATTATACAGAACACGCCGAAAAATACCGCCATGCCATTTCCAAGCTTAGATTTTATTAAGTCTATAAAATCAGCATCTCCACGTTTTGCAAGCGTGCTGTATATCAGCATAATAAGCGGGCTTAAGACCAATACCGCCAGCAGTGACAAAAAGCTTTGCCGGCCGTAAAGCGCAAGGCTGAGGCCTGCAAGGCTTATACAAAAGCTTAGAGAAAATATATCAATCCTGCGAACCATACTCTGCCCCACTTTCATCCAGAATACTATTTTTAGTTACTAAAGGCGGCTGTTTGCCTCTTAAAAACTCCAAAGCATCCACATCGGTTTTTGAGACCTTGATGCGGTGCACAAAATCTAGTGCGCGGGTGGAGGTGTTATCATCCCGCTCGCCTGTCAGCACATTTTCTGCCAAATCACCATCTGCCACTGCAATAAGCGCCTGAGGATTGGCGCCGGAATTTTCAATAAAGTATGCTGTAAGCTCATCTTTTGCGTTTTGGCTTGTGTAGCTGTCCAGCACAAACAGTTTGATGCCATCAGTAAACAGGCGTTTTAAGTTACTGTTCTGTGCATTTTGCCACGCTTTCTCAATAGTATCTCCCTCAGCCTTTAAAATTCTAGTTTTACCTCCAAAGCCCACCTCCTGCGACGGCACAAAAATCTCCAGCGTCAGCCTGAAAATATCGCTATTTTCATCATAATCTATAGCTGCACCCGCCACAATATCCGAATGTTCAATTTCCGATACCCCAAGGCCTCCGGACATGAAAATTACTACCGCGCTGACAGCAGTAATTACAATCCACTTAAAAACCTTCATACCCTGCCCTGCCTTTTAATATTATCGGTAAACCGCTGCTGCCTGTAGTTCATATTCCAAATAGGGGTTCTGAAAAAAGTGTCCTGATACGTCTCTTTGTTAAATATGCTTGTGCAGTACATATACGGCACACCTATCGACTCATAATCGTAAAGGTTTATAAGCAGCAGTATAGTGGCCAAAAACACGCCGGCAATTCCAAGCAGTGCCGCCATTACTATATACAGCGCACGGATATATATAACTGTGCCTTTAAGGCTTGAAACCATAAGCCCGCAGGTGCCGGAAAAGGCGACTACTATTACCATCGGCGCGGATACCAGCTTGGCCTCTACCGCGGCCTGGCCGAGTATAATCGCGCCTACAATATTAAGTGCAAGGCCTATGCTGGACGGCATGCGCGTGCCCGTTTCCCTTAAAATTTCAAATATCACAAACAGCAGCACCATCTCAAGAATGGAGCCAAGCGGCACACCGTTCTGTGAAGTGGAAATACTGTACAGCCATTCGGAGGGCAGCATATTTTGGTGGTGGACTATGAGTGCGAGGTAGACCGCGGGCATTAAAAAAGAGAGCGCAAAGCCCATAATCCTAAGCACCCGGCCGATGTTGGCATAGTGGTAGTTTAAATAGTAATCATCCGCACTCTGAAAATTTTCTATAAACAAAAAAGGCAGGGTAAGCGCCGTGGGTGTACCATTTATAATTATACCCACCCTGCCCTCCAGCAGTTTTGCGCTGAATACATCCGGCCGGCTGGTTTTACCGCACATCTTAAAAATACCGCGTTTTTTTGTGAAAGCTGTTTCGGCAAGGTAATTGGCGTCCAAAACAGCATCAATATCAATGTTCAAAAGCCTATCTTTAACCGTTTTTACATGCTCGCTCTTTACAATGCCGTCAATATAACACACCGCCGCGCGGGTGTTGGACTGCCGGCCAAGAGAGAGCATCTCAGTTTTTAGCTTTGGTGTGGACACACGTTTTTTGACCAGCGAAAGGCAGGTCATAATATTCTCATTAAACCCTTCGGACGGGCCGGCTATGGTCATTTCAGTCCCGGGAGCGGAAACGTCCCGCTGTTTCATGCCCTTTGTGTCAACTATAATAGCGTTGGGGCTGTCTGCTATTAAAATCACGCAGTCACCGCTTGCAATCTGGATTGCGGCTTTATTGGCATCATCTGTCAGCGAAGTGTTGTATGCGCTGATACCGGCTTTTAGCGCCGCATCCGCGTCCCCTTCAAAGCTCAATGTAACAAGATTTTTTACAATATCGCGGTCTATGATATCGGTGTTGACCATACATGTAAGCACCATTACAGAAATCTTAAGCTGCTGGTTATGCCTGTTTTGCACCTGTCTGTTTAAAAAAGTGTCATCCCTGTCAAATGCATCTTCAATAAGCTTTACATTTTCAGCATAATTGTTTGTAAACTTCACTCTCTCACCCGCTTTGTTTTTAAAATAGTATTAGCGTATATTTTAAAAAATATGCGGGTGTAGTATTGACAACAAAAGCACAGTTGTTATAATAAAATTACGGTAAAATTTTAAATTTTCAGGGGTGATTTTATGGCCCGTGTTGAAAGCAAGTATGACAAAGAGCTTTCAAGCAAAAAAATTATAATGACTGAGGCTACCTGTAACATATCGCTTGCGCACTCTCATAACTTTTTAGAGCTTGCGTATCTGGTGAGCGGAAAAGCAAGCCACATACTAAGCGGTAAGGAGCAGATTATTAAAAAAGGCGATTATTTTATTGTGGACTTTAAGGCTGTGCACTCCTATAAAAACATATCTAATGAGCCGCTTATTGTTGTAAACTGCCTGTTTTTGCCTAAGTTTCTTGACTCGACGCTTACTGGCTGCAAAAGCTTTCAGCAGGTGGTGGACCACTATCTTATAAAATTTAGCTACCACACACTTCAGGATAAGCCTACACAGCGTATTTATCATGATAATGACGGGACTGTGCTTAAGCTTATCCGCCAGATGCAAAAGGAGCATAGGACCAAGAGCGCGGGATATAATGAGCTGCTACGCTGTTATCTTATAGAGATTATTATTATGACAATGCGCACAATCAGCCGCGCCAAAACCATCGCTACTGACAGTGATATTGTGCGTTATATTCTTGATTATGTGGATGAGCATTATATGCAGCCGATAAAGCTTTGCGACATGGCGAGCCAGATGGACTACAGCCTTACTTACTTAAGCAAAAAATTTAAGGATGAGACCGGGGTTTCATTTAAAGACTATTTGCAAAACCTGCGTATTCGCAATGCCTGCAGGCTTATTTCAAACAGCAATAAAAAAATAGATGAAATTGCCTTTTTAGTCGGGTATACCGACGTCAAGTTTTTTACCGAGGTATTTAAAAAGCGGATGGGCATTACCCCCGGAAGGTTTAAAATGATACATAGAAACTAGAAAAATATTAAAAGCGCTAACGGCTAAAGCCGTAAGCGCTTTTTGTTTTGATTTTAGTTTCCGCTTTCAATACTGATTGAATTAAATTTATCCAGCAGGGTGTCAACACTGGCATTTGCTTTATCGCTGCCCTCAAGGTCTAAAACAAACTTTCCCTCGTGCATCATTAGCAGCCGTGTGCCATACTGCACTGCAAAGCGCAGGTTATGGGTTACCATCACTGCTGTCACCTGCTTCTCCCTTATAAAGTCGTCAGTAATGCGCATTACTGTCTCGCTGGATTTGGGGTCCAGCGCCGCTGTATGTTCATCCAGTATAAGCAGCTTAATATCGTTCATGTTAGCTATTACCAGCGCCAAAGCCTGCCGCTGGCCGCCACTTAATGTACCAACCACTGCTGACAGCCGGTTTTCCAAACCTATCCCGCACTTTTCCAGCAGGCTTTTATAGTAGTCAATCCGCTTTTTATTAATGGCCCTGCCCAGGCCGTACGGCCGGTTTTTGTTATCCGCAAGCGCCATATTCTCCAGTATTGTAAGGGATGGGCAGGTCCCGCTTTTGGGGTCCTGCATAACCCTGCCGATAAACCGCGCACGCTTATGCTGTTTAAGCTTTGTAATATCACTGCCGTCAAACAATATAGTTCCGCCATCCGGCTGCAGGGACGAACAGATAAGGTTTAAAAGGGTGGTCTTGCCGCTGCCGTTGGAACCGACTATTGACACAAACTGCCCGGCAGGAATAGTGAGGTTTAAGTTGTCAAACAGCACATTTTCATCCTGCGTGCCCGGCAGAAAAATCTTGGTTATGTTTTTAAGCTCCAGCATGGCCTTTTACCCCCGCTTTCTTGCCAAATCCCCGGCTTAAAACCAGCGCAATGGTAAACAGCACTGCCATTAGCAGCTTAAGATACTCGGTAGGTAGACCAAGGTTAAGCGCAACTGTAAGGCATGCCTTATAAATAATACTGCCGAAAATCACCATTGTAGTGGCTTTAATAAATTTTAGCTTTTTAAAAAGGCTTAGCCCTATTATGACAGACGCAAGGCCCAAAACCACCATGCCAACGCCCATCTGCACATCAGCCGAGCCCCTGGACTGCGCGATTACCGAGCCGCTCAGCGCCGCAAAGCCGTTGCCCAGCGCAAGGCCGAGTATTTTGCAAAAGCCCGCGTCTTTACCCAGCATGGTCACAAAGGTGCTGTTGTCACCAGTGGCAAAAAGCAGCAGCCCGCTCTTTGTCTTAAAGTACAAATCCAGCAGTACTTTACAGACTATAACAAGCACAAACGACACCACTACAATTGCCATCACGCGCCCAAACAGCGGCGGTACGGCGGAAGCCGGGAAGGTGTTGAATATAGTGGGTTTGTCAAAAAAGCTTGCGACCGACATGCCGTTATTGCCCGCTTTAAGCACTACGAGATTTACGCTCATAAGCGCGGTGTATACCAGTATTCCGCACAGCAGCGGCCGGATTTTAAGCTTTACATTTAAAAGCCCTGTCACCATTCCCGCTGCCATGCCGCATATAAACGAAAGTATGAGGCACAGCCACGGGTTTACGCCGTTTATTATAAGCACGCCTGTAATTATCGCGCCAAGCGGCATGGTTCCGTCAACTGACAAATCCGGAAAATCAAGTATACTATAAGTTATATAAACGCCTAAGGCCAGTATTGCATACATCAGCCCTTCCTCAAGCGTTACGGTTGTGATATTAAGCAGTATATCCATTATATTTTTAAGCCTCGCTGGTTACAGTTTGGGCATTTGCATAAGCCTCAGGCAGTTCTATACCCAGCTTTTCCAAAACATCGGTATTAACTACCGGCTCGCAGTCAGTTATCTGCTCTACCGGCATCTCGCTTAGCCTTTCGCCGGCAAGCGCCCTTAGCGCCATCTCGCCCGTGCGCCTGCCAAGCTGGACATAGTCAATGCTTACAGAGGCAAGGCAGCCCTTTACAACCTGCTCTATCTCAGAGCCATAAACAGGTATGCCGGCACTGTCTGCTGCGCTTAAAACTGAGGCAAGGTTGTTTACAACATTGTTATCTGTGAAATTATTTATACAGTCCACCTTGGAAGCAAGCGATACCGCGGCCTGCGGCACGTCGGAGGACGACTGCACCCCCTGCTCCACTATTGTAATGCCCCTCTCTGACGCAATATCCTTAAGCCTTGCAAGCTGGCTTATTGAGTTTGCCTCACTGGTTGTGTACAAAACGCCTATGTTTTTAACCTCCGGCTGAAGTGCCAAAATCAGATCAAGCTGCGCTGAAAGGTCAAGTATATCCGACGTGCCGGAGCAGTTAAGTCCGGGGCTTTCGGTTGATTTTACAAGGCCTGCCTCCACCGGGTCGGACACGGCACAAAATACTATCGGCGTGCCGGATACGCCGGCAGCGCCATAGGCTGAAACTGCAGCCGGCGTTGCAATTGCAATTATCATATCATAGCCCTTTGCCGCCATGTTCTTTGCAATTGTGTCACATGTAGAAGATTCCATATTCCCGTTCTGGTAGTCAATTTCCAGCTGGTCAGCAATATCGCTTTCGTCCAGCGCGGCGCGTAAGCCGTTGTAACAGTTGTCCAGAGAGCTGTGGCTGCCGTACTGAATAATGCCGATATTTATTTTCCCGTCATCTCCCTGACAGCCGGAAAAGACAAACACGCATACAGCGATCATAATAATAAATGATAATAACCTGATTGTTTTTTTCATTTTAATTCACCTCAAAAAAATTAATAAAAATAAGTTCAGTCAAGCAATACAGAGCCGCCAGCGTATACACGCCGGGCTACAGCGCCAGTGCCTGACAGGAAATAATCTGCTTTTCATAGCCCTTTCTCCTTTTAAATAAAAAAACTCCTGCCCCTAAATGGGACAAGAGACTTCCTGCGGTACCACCCAAATTCGCCGCCATTGCGGCGCACCTTAACAGCGCACTATCATGCACCTGCCTTTATAACGGAAGGCAGCCGGCACCCCTAACCGGCATCTACCGGCTCAGTTAGCCCACGGCAAGCCCATTTACCTTTGTATGCATTACCGCACTCACACCCCCGGCGGCTCTCTTAAAATGATTTAACAAAGGCTACTATCCTTGCCTTAACAGTTTATATTATTATAGCACCCAGCTTTCATTTTGTCAACAACTTTTCAAAATGCCTTTGTTTTATAACCTTCAGCTCTCTAAAAAGTAGGACGCCTCCATGTCGGCAGTGCTTAGCGCAAAAGCCAGCGGATAGCTCTCAAAAGCTTTTGAGACATTGCGCATATCGTCGTTTGCAGTAAAGCCCATATGATAGCGTATTGCAAACGCCTCCTGCCGTGACAGCTTCATAAACCCAGATATTATGTACACACTCTTCTCGCCATGGCCGTAAGGCAGCATATCGTCAAACTCATAAAACGGGACCTTAGTCCAGCTGCCGTTTTGGTCCTTTACATTACGGCTGGATACCTTATAACAGTTTATTTTGCAGATATCGTGGAGCAGTGATACAATCGCCACTGTTTCGTCGCTGTATTTTTCACCTATAAGCTCATGGGTAAACGGGCGCGCAAGGTACTCCTTTAAACAGCGGTAAACATTAAGGCTGTGCTCCACAAGCCCGCCCTCATGGCTGCCGTGGAATCGCGTGCTGGCAGGTGCTGTAAAAAAGTCACTGCTTTCACCTGTCAGATAATTTAGCAGATCAACAGAGCCTGCCCGCGTAATCTCACGCTGATATATTTCTATAAATTTTTGCTTTAAACTCATCTCATCCATTTCTTTACTAATCCTTTACTCTTGGTATAAAGCTCTCAACAAATTTGTTTTTGCCCCTGGTTTTAACATAAAAATATCCGAATATCGAAAAGATAACAGCGCCGATAAAGTTTACTATCAAGTCCTTCATTGTATCAATAAGCCCTATATCCAGATAGCCGCCCAGCCCTAAGCTGTTGCCGTTTATTACTACATCCTGGATATCGGTTATCTGAACCGGCGTTGTGCCGCCGCTGGGATCAAGCATAACTGTAGAGATGGAGTTTACTATAGTATCCTTTTGCATATCCAGCTTAAAAAGCATGTCCATTGCAAACTCAAAAAACTCCCACAGCACACCAATGGTCATTGAAAAGCAAAACGCCACAACTGCAACAAAAAGTGGTGACAGCGTAAAAGTGAAACGCTTGTTGCGGTTAAGCATATCAACCAGCGAAAAGCCAATTGCCGCAGCTAAAAATCCGTTTATAGTATGCAGCATGGTGTCCCAGTATGGAAAGATAACATAAAAGTCCCTAATCTCGCCCAATATCTCCGCAGCATATATAAAAAGCAAAATGATTATCTCAAGCGCACCGGGCAGTTCAATATGCAGAGTACGGCTGAGCACGCTGGGCGCAAAAAACAATAAAAGCGTAAGTATACATAAAAACACATTTTCAAAATTGCGGTTTATAAGCTGCGCTATAAGAATCAATATTACAGAAAGCCTTAGCAAAACATATATTACAAATGTAACTTTATGCGCCTTAATACGCTCTTTTAAGCTGGGTACCGCCTCTTTCCCCTTCATAAAACACGCCCCCTTCCTGGTTATGATATCACACTTTCAACTTATTTACAAGCAAAAAAGGCGCGGAAAATCTCCGTGCCTTTTTTATTTTGTTATTCTTAATCTAAAGAAATTTCAATAATTGCCGCTGCCGCCTCAAAATTAAGGCCCTTCTGCCGTGCAATATCGCAAAGTGACACTATTCCTACCACCCTTTGCCCGTCACATACAGGGATCCTTCGTATCTTATTTTTTGCCATCATTTTGGACGCTTCAATAACCGATTGATCAGGCAGTATCTTTACAACATTTTTTGTCATTATATCCGACACTGTGGTGGTCTTAAGGTCCCTGTGCTGTGCTACTCCGCGCAGCAGTATATCCCTGTCTGTCACAATGCCCAGCAGCTTACCCTGATGGGTAACCGGCATTACCCCGAGATTTTTGTCCCGCATTATGGCGGAGGCATATTCAAGATTGACATTAGGGCTTAGCGAATATACAGTTTTAGACATTATTTCCTTGACTTTCAAAGCATACACCTCTACATTATTGTGTCCACGCTTAAATGAGTTATACTAAAAATATTAATTTTGTGATTTTATTGATTATTTTAAAAAATTGGTGTATAATCCTATTAAAGAAAATTTTTGAAACGGAGGACTTTAAAATGGAACTAAAAGGCAGTAAAACAGAAAAAAACCTGCTGGCTGCATACGCTGGTGAATGCCAGGCGTGTGTAAAGTATCAATACTTTGCATCCAAGGCTAAAAAAGAGGGTTTAAATCAAATAGGTGCATTTTTCAGTGAGACATCCGGGAATGAAAGAGAGCATGCAAAAATCTGGTACAAGCTGCTTAACGGCGGCGAGATTCCGTCTACTGATAAAAACCTTGAAGTGGGCATTGACGGTGAGCATTATGAGTGGACTGAAATGTATGCCGAATTTGCCGCCACTGCTAAAGAGGAGGGCTTTGATGATATAGCCTATCTCTTTTCAGAGGTTGCAAAGATTGAAAAGGAGCATGAGGAGAGATACCGCAAGCTGCTCAACAACATTAAAGAGGGCAAGGTATTTACTGCGGACGGGCAGCAGGTTTGGATTTGCACCAACTGCGGGCATATTCATATCGGCCCCAACGCACCGGAGATCTGCCCTGTATGCAAGCACCCCAAAGGATATTTTGAGAGAAGAGCAGAAAATTATTAAGCTAAAAAATTGGCTGTACCTTATGGTACAGCCTTTTTTTATGTCAAAATAGTTATAACTTTAAAAATTATCAGGGTTATTTTTTATAACTTAAACTATTTATTTTATATTTATTATGTGGTACAATAATCTATAAAACATTTAAGGAGCTTAATTATGGTGATTTTGGGCATAGACCCGGGCTATGCTACAGTGGGCTTTGGCGTCATAGAATATAAAGGCAGCACTTTTAAAACAATTGACTACGGCGCTATTACAACACCGGCGGGCACAGATTTTGTATTACGCCTTGAGACTATATTTGACGAGGTAATAAGCCTGTGTCAGACATATAATCCGGGTGCTGCCGCAGTGGAAGAGCTGTTTTTTACCCACAACCAAAAAACCGCAATCGCTGTCGGCCAGAGCAGGGGTGTTATACTGCTCGGCCTTAAAAAAAGCGGTGTGGATGTGTTTGAGTATACGCCGCTGCAGGTAAAGCAAAGCGTTGTCGGATACGGCCGCGCTGAAAAAAGCCAGATAATGTCCATGACAAAAACACTGCTGGGGCTTGAAAAGGTCCCCCGGCCGGATGACGCGGCGGATGCGCTTGCGCTTGCAATCTGCCATGCGCACAGCTCCAAGTCTCGGCTTTTGGAATTATACTAAAACAGAAATGGGGAAACTTTAATGATTTACTCTTTAAGCGGCGTGCTTTTAGAACAGATGCAGGACCGTGCGGTAATAGAGTGTTCAGGCGTTGGCTTCGCCGTTATGATGACAGGCCTTGGTCTTGCACAGCTGCCGCAGCCGGGGCAGGATGTTAAAATTTATACATACATGTCAGTAAAAGAGGACAGTATTGACCTGTTCGGTTTTATAAGCGAGGCGGAGCGGGATTGCTTTAAGCTTTTGATAAGTGTGTCGGGCGTTGGCCCAAAAGCCGCTATCAGCATTTTGTCAGTCCTCACGCCGGACGAGCTTGCAGCCGCCATTGTAACCGGTGACAGTGCGGGCCTTACCCGCGCCCAGGGCGTCGGCCCTAAAGCTGCACAGCGCGTAATACTTGAGCTTAAGGACAAGTTTAGCTCTTATGATATTTCAGCGGCAAAAGCAACAGCACCGGCCGGCCGCGGGCCTGCGGCCAAAAGCCTTGAGGTTATTGAGGCGCTTATGGCGCTTGGGTATACCCAGCATGAAGCCAAGCGGGCTGTAAGCTCTATTGATATAAGCGAGCTTAGCACTGAACAGGTGATAAAACAGGTGCTTAAGGAGAACATAAAATGATTGAGTCTGAATTTAACAACCGCATACTAAGCACGTCCCCCACTGCTGATGACAGTGATTCGGACGAGTCGCTGCGCCCTAAAAAGATAAACGAGTATATTGGCCAGGACAAGGTCAAGGAAAACTTAAAAATATTTATTGAGGCTGCAAAAAGCCGCGGTGAGCCGCTGGACCACTGCCTGCTCTACGGCCCGCCAGGCCTTGGCAAGACCACACTTGCTGGCATTATTGCAAGTGAAATGGGGGTTAATATACGCATAACCTCCGGCCCTGCTATTGAAAAAGCGGGCGACCTTGCCGCGATTATAACCAACCTCCAGGAGGGTGACGTATTATTTATTGACGAGATACACAGGCTCTCCCGCACGGTGGAGGAGATACTCTACCCCGCAATGGAGGACTATGCGGTGGATATTATAATCGGCAAAGGCCCGTCCGCGCGCAGCATACGCATTGACCTGCCGCGCTTTACACTTATCGGCGCCACAACCCGCGCCGGTCAGATTTCATCGCCGCTAAGGGACAGGTTTGGGGTAATGCTAAGGCTGGAGCTTTACAGTGCTGAACAGCTGACCAGCATTGCCACCCGCTCAGCCGGGATTTTAGGCATACCGATTGACAAAAGCGGCGCAATGGAAATCGCAAAGCGCTCCCGCGGGACGCCAAGGGTGGTAAACCGGCTTTTAAAACGTGTGCGTGATTTTGCCCAGGTAAAGGGTGACGGGACTATAACAAGGGATATAAGCCGCCACGCGCTGGCTGCGCTGGAGATTGATGAGCTGGGGCTGGACAATATTGACCGCATGATGCTTACCAGCATTATTACAAACTTTGGCGGCGGCCCCGTAGGCCTTGAGACGCTTGCCGCCACCATCGGTGAGGAAGCGGTGACGCTGGAGGATGTATACGAACCGTACCTGCTGCAGATGGGGTTTTTATCCCGCACCCCGCGCGGCAGGATGGCGACCCAAAATGCCTACCGGCATTTAGGATTTGAAGTGCAGACAAGCCTTGATTCAACTTTTGATATATAGAGAAAGACAAAAACATGTGGATTGCAGATAAATGGAAAGATTATAAACTTATAGATGTGTCAGGCGGCAACCGGCTGGAGAGCTGGGGCGGACACATACTGATACGGCCTGACCCGCAGGCGATTTGGAACACGCCTCGAAAGGAACCGCTGTGGAACGCGGCGGACGCTGTTTACCACCGCTCCAAGACCGGCGGCGGAAGCTGGCAGATTAATAACCTGCCGGACAGCTGGCAGGTGCGGTACAGGGACCTTACTTTTAACATCAAGCCGATGAACTTTAAGCACACCGGCCTGTTTCCCGAACAGGCAGTCAACTGGGACTTTATGCGCCAGCTTATAGACAGTGCCGGCCGGCCTGTAAAGGTGCTCAACCTGTTTGCATATACAGGCGGGGCGACAATGGCGTGCGCCAAAAGCGGGGCCCAGGTTGTGCATGTGGACGCGTCCAAGGGTATGGTGCAGTGGGCAAAGGAAAACGCTATTGCCTGCTCTCTTAAAGAGCACCCCATCCGCTATATTGTGGACGACTGCGTAAAATTTGTAGAGCGTGAGATACGGCGCGGTAACCACTACGACGGCATTGTGATGGACCCGCCGTCCTACGGCCGCGGCCCTGGCGGTGAGGTGTGGCAGCTGGAGCAAAAGCTGTATGACCTGGTAAAGCTCAGTGCCAGGCTGTTAAGCAGCCGGCCGCTCTTTTTTATTCTTAACTCATACTCCACTGGGCTTTCCGCCTCGGTTATGGAGTATGTTTTACAGACGGTGCTGGGGCAAAGGCCCGGCGGCGTATTTGAAAGCTCGGAAATCGGGCTTATTACCAAGGCTGGACTAAAATTTCCGTCCGGCAGTGTGGCAAGGTGGTATAGTTCATGCAAAACATCATAGATGTGCGCGGCCTTAATTTTTATTACGGCAGTGACAAAAACCAGCTGGTGCTGGATAATATCGACCTGGCTATTGAGGAGGGCGATTTTGTCGCCATCTTAGGGCATAACGGCTCAGGCAAAAGCACGCTGGCCAAGCACTTTAACAGCATACTCCTGCCCTGCGGCGGAGTGGTGTATGTATGCGGTATGGACACCACTGACAAAAACAATCTGTTTAACATACGCAAAAACATGGGCATGGTTTTCCAAAACCCTGACAACCAGATAATAGCCTCAGTAGTTGAGGAGGATATCGCATTTGCGCTGGAAAACCTGGGTGTACCCCAGCCTGAGATGGTGCGCCGGGTGGATGAAGCGCTAGAGCTTGTGGACATGACTGAGTACAAGTACCACGCCCCACACCTTTTGTCCGGCGGGCAGAAACAGCGGGTGGCTATCGCCGGCATTATAGCGATGCGCCCAAAATGCATTATTCTTGACGAGCCGACGGCGATGCTGGACCCGCGCGGGCGCAGAGAGGTGCTTAAAACTGTGCACCGGCTTAATGATGAGCAGGGCATTACTGTTGTGCATATCACCCACTACATGGACGAGGCGGTGGACGCAAACCGCGTTATTGTGATGAATGACGGGTGTATTGTTTTAGACGGCACGCCCAAGTACGTATTCCAAAACGTGGGGCTTCTACACAGCATTGCGCTGGATGTGCCGCAGTCGGCCGAGCTTATGTACAAGCTTAGGGAGATGGACATAAAAGTGCCTATTTCAGTACTGACGGATGAAGAGTGCGTAAATGTGCTTTTGGACCTATTTAAGGGGGTGGGCCGGTGATTATTAAAACCGAAAACCTTACCCATATTTACGGCCAGGGCACACCGTTTGAAAAAGTCGCGCTGGACAACGTCAGCATTGGCATTAAGGAGGGCGACTATGTTGGCGTTATCGGGCATACCGGCTCAGGCAAAAGCACGCTTATAAGCCATTTTAACGCAATACTTAAGCCTACAAGCGGCAGGATTTTTGTGGACGGTGAAGACTTATGGCAGGACGATAAGCACCACCGCATTAAAATCCGGTTTAAAGTTGGGCTTGTGTTTCAGTATCCGGAGTATCAGCTGTTTGAGGAGACGGTGTATAAAGACATCGCGTTTGGCCCTAAAAATATGGGGCTTAGCGAAAGCGATATAGACCGCAGGGTACGCGATTCGCTTGCATTTGTGGGGCTTAAGGAAGAGTATCTTGAAAAATCGCCCTTTGATTTGTCCGGCGGTCAAAAACGCAGGGTTGCCATTGCGGGGGTTATGGCGCTCTCTCCAAAGGTGCTTATACTGGACGAGCCTGCGGCGGGGCTGGACCCGCGCGGCAGGGATGAAATACTAGCCAGAATTCATGACTATCATAAGCAGACCGGCTGTACAGTGTTACTAGTGTCCCACTCAATGGAGGATATTGCAAAAAATGCAAACAGCATTATTGTCATGAACAGAAGTAAGTGTGTCATGCACGAGTCTGTGGACACGGTATTCAGCCACGCAAAGGAGCTTTCAAGCATGGGGCTGGACATACCGCAGATAACCAAAATCTTTATATCGCTTAAAGAGCACGGCATTGACATTAACACAAACGTCTACACCATTGACAAGGCAAGGGACGAGATTGTATCAAAGCTGAAGGGCGGGTGCTCAAATGATTAAGGACATTACAATTGGCCAGTACTTCCCTGGTGAGTCTTTTGTACACAAGATGGACCCGCGCATGAAAATCCTGCTTACAATCGTGTATGTTGTGGCGTTGTTTATAGTTAATAACCTGCTGGGTTTTCTTATAATCGGGGCGCTGATGGCGGCTATTATAATCAGTTCTAAAATTTCTTACAAGATTATTTTCAAGAGCATCAAGCCGCTGCTTTTCATTATTATATTTACAGGCATTTTTAATATTTTTTACGGCAGCGGGCCGACGCTGTTTGAAAATGTCAAGTGGCTTAGCTGGCTTACGCTGGATGGGATACTAAACGCGCTGTTTATTATTATTCGGATTGTGCTGCTGATTTTAGGCACGTCGTTTATGACCTATACCACAAGCCCGGTACTGCTTACTGATGCGATGGAGCGGCTGCTTAAACCGCTTAAGCTAATAAAAGTTCCGGTGCATGAGATGGCGATGATGATGACAATAGCGCTCAGGTTTATACCCACGCTTATAGACGAGACTGAAAAGATTATGAACGCGCAGAAGGCGCGCGGCGCCGATTTTGAAACAGGCGGGATTATAAAGCGCGCAAAAGCGCTTATACCCATTTTAGTGCCGCTTATAGTTTCTGCCTTTAGGCGGGCTGAGGAGCTGGCGGACGCGATGGAATGCCGCTGCTACAACGGTGACAAGGGCAGGACAAGGTACAAAGTTTATAATTTTGGATACCGCGACTATATTGCAGTAGCGGTAATGGCATTGGTGATAGCAGGGATTGTGCTTATTAATATTTTTCTGTAAGGAGTATAGATGGACAAGCTGCTTGTAAAGCTTAAATTTAACGGCTCCGGCTTTGTGGGCTGGCAGGCGCAGCAAAACGGGCTTAGTGTTCAACAGTGTGTAGACAGCGCTGTCCAAAAGATTTTCGGCGCGCATGCGGACATTACTGGCTGCAGCAGGACTGACAGCAAGGTGCACGCAAACGAGTACTGCCTGTGCTTTACCCCGCCGCGGCAGATGGAGCTAAGGCGGATTGCCGGCGCGCTTAACGCCGCGCTGCCGGACAGCATTGCGGTTTTTGATGTTAGACCGGTTGCAGCCGATTTTCACCCGAGGTATGACGCTGCTGCCAAAGAGTATGTGTATAAAATTTATGACGGCAGGGCGCCAAACCCGTTTTTAAACGGGCTTGCTTACCACTACTATAAAGAGCTGGATGTTAAGCTTTTAAACCTTGCCGCAGATAGGTTTGTAGGCAAAAAAGATTTTAAGGCATTTATGGCCCAGGGCTCAAAAATAACCGATACTGTGCGCCAAATCTATTACTGCAATGTAAAAAGGCAGGATGACACCGTAAATATTACTGTTTGCGCAAACGGATTTTTGTATAAAATGGTGCGCATAATAGTTGGCACCCTTTTAGGGGTTAATGACAGGAAATTTGAGATATCGGATATTGATAAAATTATACTTTCAAAAGACAGGTCAAAGGCCGGCAAAACCGCGCCGCCCTACGGCTTGTATCTGAACCGTGTGTTTTATGATTTAAAGGAGGTGGATATTACAGATGAAAGATGTACAAGAGCAGTTTAAACAGGATGATGATAATAACAATCAGTTTGAACGGCCCAAAAGCGCGTTGAGGTTTGCAAGGTATCTGCTGCTTTTGATAATGGTAACAATGGCGCTGCTGTTTATATTCACCAACAAGGACAAGATCAATATGGACAATTTCAGAAGGCTGCTTGCAAAAATTGATATCGGCATATCACTTGGCAGCGAGATTGATGACACGCAGATTGATTTTGAGTACCGCGAAAACAGCGTTACAAGGGTCTATAAAGACGGGATTGCACGGCTGACGGGTGAGCGGCTTTCTATAATGGACAACCGCGGCACACAGTTTTTAAACGTCCTGTCCGGCTTTGAGCAGCCGCAGCTTATAGCAAACAACAAATATGTGCTGGCCTATGACAGCGGTGGGACTGAACTTATTGTAACAAACTCGTTTGCGGTATTGTTTGAAAAGACATTTAGTGATAAAATAATAAACGCCTCTATGAATGACAGTGGATATTTTGCGGTTGTAACCCAAAGTGACGGATATAAATCATCAGTCTATGTTTTTAACTCTAAATTTGAAGAAATATTTAAATGGGACAGCCTTTCACGATATATAGTGGATGTTGAGGTTGCGCACAACAACGATGCTATTGCGGTATCCACCCTCTATTCTGAAGGGGAGGCTATAATGCCGCAGATAAACTACTTTGAATTTTCAGATGAAAATATAACCTGGAGTGTGGACTTTGATGAAACTGTAAGCCCTGCCATCTCCTGCAAGAGTGACGGTACAATCTGCGCTATTTTTGAGTGGGGTGTGTGCTTTATTGACAATAAAGGCCGGGAGAAAAGCAGATATCAGTTTGAACAGAACCTGGTGCAGAACTTTGATATTGACGATGAAAAATATAATGCGTTTGTGCTGTCCCACAGCGTTAGCGGAAATTCTACGCTTGTGGTACTTGACAACAATGGTATAATGATATCAAGCACCGAAATTGACGAATATATAAAATCAGTAGACGTTATGGGTGACAAGGTCGCACTGCTGTCCGCAAATAATGTTATGGCATTAAATATACTCAGCGGCAAGATAAGCTGGCAGCGCGAAAACAGTTCAAACGGGGTGGATGTTTTTTTCTCGGACAAAAACTCTGTTTTGGTTGTAAGTGAAATCAGTGCGGTATATAATATTATAAATTAAAAACTCGGAGGAAATTATTATGGGAATACTGATCGACATTATTTTAATTTTAATAGTGCTGTTATCAATATTTTTAGCATATCGCAAGGGGCTGATAAAGACTATATTCAGCTTTTTCGGCACTATACTCGCGCTGATTTTGGCGTTTTTGCTTTCCGGGCCGGTGGGTTCAGTAATTGATAAAAATTTTGTAAACCCGCCTGTAAAGACATTTGTAACCCAGGCTGTAAACGAGTCGGAGTTTGGAAAGCTGTTTGACACCGGGCTTGAAGGGCTTAACATTTCAAAAGAGCTTGAAAACCTGCCGGAGCCGGTTGAAAGCCTTTTGGAGTTTGCGGGCATTGACATAAACGCGCTGGCTAACAGGATTGAGTACTATGCTGACCAGCCTGCAACGGCAAAAAACCAAATGATTGAAAGTATAGCAGCGCCGGTTAGTGGAACAATAAGTAAGGTTATTGCGGTTGTTATCTTATTTGTAATATTTTTTGTTTTGGTATTTGTTGCCTCACGGCTGCTTTCTGCAATATTCAACACCATACCTATCGGCAAGCAGATAAACAAAACAGGTGGCGCGATAATAGGCTTTTTACGGGGAATTGTACTTCTGTTTTTGATTGCATTTGCACTAAACGCTTTTGCAAATTTAATACCGAGTGACAGCGGCAGCATACTGTCGCAGGACGCAGTTGAGTCGTCATTTATTGTAAGCGGGCTGGGTTCAATAAATCCGCTTAATACGTTTTTAAATTAAAAATTCAGGAGAAAAGGGCATAGGATGAACATACCAAACTTACTTACAATAATAAGGCTGTTTATGGTTCCGGTTTTTGTGTTTACATATCTGTCGGTTGATTCTTTTTTAGGCAGATGCCTTGCGGCAGGGATTTTCCTTGCTGCCGCTGTTACAGATATACTGGACGGCTATATAGCCAGAAAATATAACAAAATAACTGATTTCGGCAAGCTGGCAGACCCTGTGGCGGATAAAATGATGCAGCTTTCAGCAGTGTTCTGCCTTGCATATAAAAATAGATTTTCTTTTTGGATTATTATAGTTTTTCTTTTAAAGGAGCTTGTTCTTATTATCGGCAGCTTAAATCTGTTAAAGGAAAAGTTTGTGGTCCAATCCAAGCGCACAGGTAAAATTGCAACAGTCGTGCTTTTTATTGCACTTATGATAATTATGATTACTGACGAGACAATGATTAACAAGCAGGTTGCAACGCTTATTATGTGTGTGTGTATTATATTCACTGTTGTGGCGTTTTTTGATTATGTTTCTATATACTTTAAGGTCAAGGAAAGCCGCGCAAAATCCAAAAAAATTTAAGGAGAACAATTAATGCTCTGTTCAAAATGCAACAAACGTATGGCAGTGGTCTTTGTATCAAGGCTGGAAAATAATAAGCAGATAAATGAGGGGTATTGCCTTAGATGTGCCAAGGAATTAGGCATACATCAAGTGGATGAGATGATTAAAAATATGGGTATCTCGGACGATGATTTTGAGGCAATAAATGACGAATTTGATGTTATGATGGATCAAATGGGCAACATGCCTGATAATATTGACTCCCCTACCGCGCCCAGCTTTCCCGCAATGTTCGGCAACTTTTTAAACAGCAACGCGCCCAAGGCACAACAGCCATCAGGCCAGCAAAAGGAAGATAAGAAAGTGGAAAACGGAAAGAGTGATAAAAAAGCGCCAAAGCGCAAATATTTAGACCAGTACGGAGTTAACCTTACCAAAAACGCAAAGGACGGCAAGCTGGACCCTGTAATCGGCAGGGATATTGAGATTGCGCGTGTTATCCGTATACTCAATCGGCGCACAAAAAACAACCCTGTGCTTATAGGTGAGCCGGGCGTTGGCAAAACCGCGATTGCGGAGGCGCTTGCGACCAGAATTGTAAATGAGGATGTGCCCGCAAAAATTTTGGATAAGGAAGTATATCTATTAGACCTTACGGCGCTTGTGGCCGGCACGCAGTTTCGCGGCCAGTTTGAGAGCAGGATTAAAGGGCTTATTGCCGAGGTTGTAAGCCTTGGCAACATCATTTTAGTTATTGATGAGGTGCACAACCTTGTAGGGACTGGCGACAGTGAGGGCACAGTAAACGCAGCTAATATTTTAAAGCCAGCGCTCTCCCGCGGTGAAATACAGGTGATTGGTGCCACTACCCTCTCTGAATACCGCAAGTATATTGAAAAGGATGCGGCGCTTGAGCGCAGGTTCCAGCCGGTTATGGTAAACGAGCCGTCAATTGACGACACGATAAAGATTTTAAAGGGAATACGCTCAAAGTACGAAAAATATCACAACGTAAAGATTCCGGACGCGCTTTTGACTCAGGCCGCACTTATGAGTGAGCGGTATATAAGTGACAGGTTTTTGCCAGACAAGGCGATTGACCTTATTGACGAGGCGTGCAGCGGTGCGGCCATTGAAAATGTCGCCCAGAATAATAAAATAAGGTATCAGCGGCAGCTGGCAGTTGTGGTTAATAAGATAAGCGAGCTGGAGTCGGGCGAGCAGAACGAGCAGACATTTAAGGAGATTGCAGACCTTAAGACTAAGGAGTGTCAGCTTAAAGAGGCACTTGATAAGCTAAATGACGAGGACGTGGTGGTTGAGCTGGATTTTGACCATATCGCGTATGTACTGGAGCTATGGACAGGTATACCCGCTTCAAAGATAAAACAGCAGGAGTTTGAAAAGCTAAACTCACTGGGAGAATCTATTAAAAAGCGGATTGTTGGTCAGGACGAGGCAGTGGATGCGGTTGTAGCTGCAATAAAGCGGCGCAGAGTGGGCATTGGCTTTAACCGCAGCCCCATATCATTTATATTTACAGGGCCTACTGGCGTTGGAAAAACCGAGCTTGTGCGCCGGCTTTCAATCGAGCTGTTTGACAGTGTGGAAGCGCTAATCCGCATTGATATGAGCGAGTATATGGAAAAGCACTCTGTATCTAAGCTGATTGGTGCGCCTCCCGGATATGTCGGGTATGACGATGCTGGCCAGCTGACAGAAAAAATAAGGCGCAAGCCCTACAGCGTCATACTTTTTGACGAGATTGAAAAAGCACACCCCGAAGTGCTTAACATCATGCTGCAAATGCTGGACGACGGTAAGCTAACTGACGCGCAGGGGCGCACGGTCAATTTTGAAAATACTGTAATCATTATGACCACAAACGCAACTGCCGACACCATGAATGTCACAGGCTTTAACAAAAATGTCGGCGAGCTTGAAAAAGAAAAAGCACAGCGCGCACTGCTTAAATTTTTAAGGCCGGAGTTTATTAATCGCGTAGACGAAGTTATAACATTTAAGCCGCTTGAGCAGGATTCAATACTGAAAATTGCACGGATTATGCTTAACGACCTTAAAGATAATCTTAAGATAAGGGATATTGATTTTAAATATGACGACGGCACTGTGGAATATGTGGCGGACAAGGGCTTTGATAAAAAGTTTGGTGCACGCTCACTTAAAAGGGTCATACAAAAAGATATTGAAGACCAGATAGCGCAAATAATAATTGAAAATTATCAGCGTGAAATCAAGGCGCTGCAGTGTGAGGCTGAAAATGGCCAGATAAAAATTTTTGCGCTTTGATACAGCTTAAATTATGCAAAAGACCTCACCTGATTTTATGGTGAGGTCTTTAGATTTGAGAAAAATTCGACAGGAAATAGGCAAAAGCCCTTGACACATTTTCGTGTATATGCTAATATATTAAGGCGTTTTATTTGCGGGTGTAGTTCAATGGTAGAACTCCAGCCTTCCAAGCTGATGACGTGGGTTCGATTCCCATCACCCGCTCCAATATGCGCCTGTAGCTCAGGTGGATAGAGCAACTGCCTTCTAAGCAGTGGGTCAGGGGTTCGAGTCCCTTCAGGCGCGCCAATAAACACGCGTGCCACATTCTAAAAACAGGTTTTTGTTTTTAGATGTTGAAATTAAATATATTTGGTGGGTGTAGTTCAGTTGATTAGAACGCCAGATTGTGGCTCTGGAGGTCGTGGGTTTGAGTCCCATCATCCACCCCATTTTTCTTTTTATTGGGGTGTAGCCAAGCGGTAAGGCAACGGACTTTGACTCCGTCATTCGCAGGTTCAAATCCTGCCATCCCAGCCACCACGTCGGAGCAAGCTTTGTCCCGCTTGCTCCGATTTTTTGCAAAAATCAGAGCGCGCTCACGCCGCTGCTCCTCCTCTCCGCAAAAAGTCACGCTTGCTGCGGCTGTTCGCTTGTAAACGCGCTCTGAGCGCCTCCGTGGCGCTACCAACTTTTTGCTATCTTCTCTCTACATTCCCTTCACGTTTTTATACTTGCATTTTTGTCGGAGCAAGCTTCATTTGCTCCGATTTTTTATAAAATAAAAAATCAGTCGCCTACTTCGCTGCTCCTCCTTCTTAGCAAAAAGTCTCGCTGCGCCTTTACTAATCGCTTGCAAGCGTGCTCATCTCGCTCCGGCTTACTACCAACTTTTTGTGAGTCTATAGCAAATTTGCTTGCCTACCCCTTTCTTTGTCAATCAACCAATCTATTTAAATTTGAAAATAAAGGCGGGCAATCTGCCCGCCTTTTAAGTTTATTTCTTTTTTAGTAAACCACCTATTACAGTACCGACAAGTGCTGTTGCACCATACACAAAAATGTAAATAGAAGCTGAACTGTTAAAATAGATAAACACCGCTGGTACAAATATAACACTTACAAGTATAGGATAAAACCAGTTAAATCCATTTAAAGCGCCATGTATAAGACCTGTAATAAAGCATGACGCCGGAATAATTATTATAAGTATCAGCATAAATGCGCCTGTATCATTTGCAATTATAGGCAAAGTATAGAATATAACCGCATTTATTATGATTAGCCAAATAGTTGATTTTTTTATTTTCAATTAAATCCACCTGCCTTTTTGATTTATTATAACGCATAGCTCAAAAAATTGCAATATTCCTATAATATTTACGGAGGAGTAGAAATGATTATATTAATAACTGGAGCCTCACACACCGGCAAAACATTTTTAGCACAAAAATTACTAGAAAAGTTAAAGATGCCGTATTTGTCAATAGATCATTTGAAAATGGGACTTATAAGGAGCGGTAATACTAGCCTTACTCCATATGATGATGATAAGCTTACTCCATATCTTTGGGATATTGTCAAGCAAATGGTTTGCACTGCAATAGAAAACAGGCAGAGTTTAATAGTTGAAGGGTGCTATATACCCTTTGACTACAAAACACATTTTACTGATGAGTACCTTAAAGATATCAAATACATATGCCTTGTTATGAGTGAAAGCTATATTAAAAATCACTTTGCAGAAATTATAAATAATGAAAATGTTATAGAAAAACGGCTGGTCCCAGACTTTGACATGCAAACCGCACTGGTTGAAAATTTGAACTATCTTAAGGGCTGTAAAGAACATAATTGCCGTTTTTATTATATAAACGATAAATATGATATTACAGAGATATTAAACGCTGTATTTGACAATTAAACAAAGGTTGGTTATAATTCAATAAACAGTTTTAAAAAGGAGTAGTTTATGGACGATATAATATCAAAAATAAAGCGATATAAAATATTTGCAGTAATACGCAGCCTAACCCCGGAAAAGCTTTTGCCGACTGTAAAGGCACTTAGTGACGGCGGGATAAAGCTATTAGAAATCACATTTGACCAGAGCGGTAAAGTTAGCTTTAATGAAACGGCAGATATGATAAAGCAGGCGGCTGTTGCACTGGGCTCAAACGCCATAGTCGGCGCGGGCACTGTACTTAGTGCCGAGCAGGCAAGGCTTGCATGTGAAGCTGGCGCCGAGTTTATTGTCTCCCCCTGCCTTGTTGCTGAGGCTGTTGATACTACGCTTAAGCTGGGCAAGATATCCATCCCCGGTGCGTTTAGCCCTACCGAGATTCAGGCTGCGCATGCCATGGGCGCGCATTTTGTTAAAGTTTTCCCTGCCGATACGCTGGGTACAGGCTACATAAAATCAGTACTAAAGCCGCTTTCGCACATATCTGTTATTGCCACCGGCGGTGTTGACCTTAATAACGCAAAGGCGATACTGGATGCCGGATGCACCGGAATTGGCGTAGGCGGCGTGCTTGTGGACAATAAATTAATAGACAGCGGCGAGTTTGATAAAATTACTCAAAAGGCAAAAGAGTTTGCCGCACTGATATAGAAAGGAAATAAAATGAAGTACATAGCATTTGGGGAGCTGCTTATGCGGCTCAATCCTTACGGATACAAACGCCTTCGCAATGCGGCAGATTTTGAGGTGTCCTACGGCGGGGCGGAGGCAAACGTGGTAGCGGCACTTTCAAACTTCGGGTGTAATACTGGCTTTATAACAAAACTGCCGCAAAACGAGCTTACAACGGCCGCTGTAAGCCAGCTGCGCGCACATGGCATTGACACATCCGGCATTGTTTACGGCGGGGACAGGCTTGGCATTTATTTTGTGGAAAAGGGCGCCTCTTACCGGCAGAGCAAGGTGGTGTATGACCGCAAATACTCGGCCATAAGCCTTGCAGAAAGCCGCGAGTTTGACTGGGGCAGCTTACTTTGCGACTGCGGCCTTTTGTACACAACAGGTATTAGCGCCGCAATCAGTGACAGCTGTGCCAAAATAACCTTAAACGCGCTTAAAACCGCTAAAAGCAAAGGCATTTTAACCGCCTTTGACATAAACTACCGCCAAAGCATGTGGGGCCTTGAAAATGCGAGAAAAACGCTTTTGGAAATCTGCTCTTATGTAGATATCCTGATTGCAAACGAAGAACACCTTAGAATTATTTTAGATATTGAGGCTGACCCTGCTTTGCGCAAAGACGGAATCTTGACACAAGCCGGATATTCCGACATTGCAAAAAAGGCAGCCGAAAAATTTGGGCTTTGCGCCGTGGCGCTTACGCTGCGCCAGGGCACCACTGCTGACTTTAACAGATGGGGCGCCATGCTGTACACAAAACAAAAAAGTTATTTTTCTCCGGTCTATGACATAGAGATAAAAGAGCGCATTGGCGCGGGTGACGCGTTTGCAGCCGGCCTTGTTTACGGGCTTTGTGAGATGGGCGGCGGGCAAGACGCTGTCAACTTTGCGGCAGCCTGCGCATGCCTTAAGCACACTATAGAGCATGATATTTTAGAAATTAGCCTTTCAGAGGCTTTAAGCCTTGCAAACGGCGCAGGCGCGTCCAGGGTGGAGCGCTGATTAATTTAAGTTAAGACTTGACTATTTAACTTAAGGCGATTAAAATATAATTAAAATATTTAAGGAGGGAATTTTTATGGGTTCCATAGAATTACATAAGATAGATTTTCAAAAGTTCTTAGAGGCTATTGACCAGTGCAAGGGCAATGTGTTTTTGGTTACTGACGAGGGTGACCGGTTAAACCTTAAAAGCAAGCTGTGCCAGATTATCGGCCTTACAAAGATAGTTGAGGGCGGCATTATCGGCCAGGCCAAGGTCGTATGCGAAAATTCTGATGATGACAGCCTGTTGTTCCGCTTTAATCTTTACGGCGATAAAGTGCTGGACCAAAACAAGTAATGCTTAAATTTAAAAGCGCCGCACATGTATGTGCGGTGCTTTTTTATTCGCCTAACAACATTTTTTCTATAAATATGGCGTAGCCCTTTTGCGGATTGCTTACAAGCACATGGGTAACAGCCCCGATAAGCTTACCGTTTTGAATTATCGGCGAGCCGCTCATACCCTGCACAATGCCGCCGGTTTTGTCTATCAGCCGCTGGTCGGTAATGCGTATTACCATATTGCGTGTGTTCTCAAGGTTATTATTAATCTTTTCAATTTCAATATCATACGCCTGCGGGCTCTCCCCGTCCACAGTGGCCAGTATTTGCGCAGGCCCCGTCTCAATCTCCTGCTTTAAAGCGATTTCATAGCTGGGCATGTCATCAAACTGTTCGGTTGTGCATTTTGCAAACAGCCCGGTTGTGTTGTTCTCTGTCACGCTGCCGTACACAATATTATCTTTAAACTCGCCCAAGAGCTCACCCGGTGAGCCGACAGTGCCGACCTGTGTGCCGGTTATGACCGCCTTTATTACCTGCCCACTGGAGACCGGCATCATAAGCCCTGTATCAGTATCAGATATTGAGTGGCCAAGCCCGGCAAGCGTTTTTTCTGTCTTATTATAAAATGTAAGGGTGCCTATGCCGGCGGTACTGTCCCTTACCCAGATGCCTATCCTATAACTTCCGTCGCCATCGTCCCGCACAGGGGTTACAGAGGTTGTAAACTCAAGGTTATTGCGCTGTACTTTTACCTCCTGCTTCTGCCCGCCACTTTTTTGGACCTGCTCTGAAAGCTCCTCGTTTGAGCGAATTTGGACGCCGTTGTAGCTTAAAATCACATCTCCTTCGCGTATGCCTGCATCGTGCGCCGGGTTAATTTTCTGTCCACCGCATACAACATCACTCGAACCCACCACAATTACACCCCGGGTGTAAAGCTTAACACCAAACGGCAGGCCCAGCGGTATCATCTCCTGCTGTTTTATTACATTTATCTGCGCAGTCTTTATCGGCAAAAGCCCAAAAAGCTTTAGCTTTGCCTCGTACTTGCCCTGGCTTACCCCAGTCTGGCTTATACTTGCCGCCTGCGCCGTGTCATCTTCAAACTCAAGCGATAAGATAGGGCTTTTGGCGCTTACCCCCTCGCCTTCAAAAAACGAAAACTCGTCCGGCTGAAAACCGATATAAAAGCCCAAAACTGCCACAAGCACAACAATCACAGCCGTGATTTTTTTAAACATTTTGGCACCATCCCCTTCTTACATAAAATCGTCTTTTTTATTTTTTGTAGCTTGAATTTTTTTATACAAACCAAAATAATCAAAAAAAAGCGAGGATAAAATATCCTCGCTTTTGGGTTTTTATGTAAAAGTTTAATTGAATTTAGGCAGCCAGTCACCATGCGCCTCAATCAAATCATCGCACATTTTAATGATTTGGTCAATCGGCAGCTCGGCGCTGGTGTGCGGGTCAAGCAGTGCCGCATGGTAAATAGCTTCTTTCTTGTGGGTTGCAGCAGCCTCAATTGTAAGCAGCTGCGGGTTGATATTTGTGCGGTTAAGCGCTGCAAGCTGCTCCGGTAGCTCACCCACGTAGACCGGTGCAATACCGCTCGCGTCCGCAATGCAGGGCACCTCAACACACGCATTTGCAGGCAGGTTTGGAATAAGCCCGGTGTTTATAACATTGCCGCCAAACTTATACGGCTTGTTTGTAGCAATAGCCTCCATAATATAGCTTGCATACTCGCGGCTGCGCTTATGTGTCAGGTCAGGATTGTTGACATACTCATCCTTTGCCTTTTTCCAGTCCTCAATCTGCTTGATGCAGCGGCGCGGATACTCATCCAGCGGAATCTTATACTCATCAATCAGCTCTGGGTATGCGTTTTTAATCCAGTAAGGCATGTACTCAGCATTATGCTCGCTTGACTCTGTTACATAATAGCCGAATGTGTGCATAATCTTATGGCGCACAGCGTTGGAGAACGGGCCCTGCTTCATTTTCTCAAGCGACAGCTTTTTGAGCTTTGGATACAAATCCTCACCGTTTTTGCTTATCTCAAGCAGCCATGCCATGTGGTTTATACCGGCGATTTTCCACTCCACACTGTCGTCATACTCATCATCCAGCCCACAGTCATGCATAAGTGATTTTGCGCAGACCTGGACAGAGTGGCAAAGCCCGATAGTCTTAACCCCGGTATAGCGCTGCATATAACCTGTCAGCATGCTCATAGGATTGGTGTAGTTTAAAAACCATGCATCCGGACAGACCTGCTCCATATCATCCGCAAAGTCCTTCATTACAGGAATTGTCCTGAGCGCGCGGAAAATGCCGCCAATACCCAGCGTGTCCGCAATTGTCTGCCTAAGGCCGTATTTTTTAGGTATCTCAAAGTCTGTAATTGTGCAGGGGTCATACCCGCCGACCTGGATGGCGTTTATAACAAAGTCCGCGCCCTTTAGCGCCGCTTTCCTGTTTTCAACACCAAGATAGGCCTTGATTTTGGCGCGGCCGTTATTGATATTGCGGTTAAGTGCCTCAAGCATTATGCGGCTTTCCTCCAGCCTTAACCCGTCAATGTCATACAGCGCCATTTCAGCATCCCGCAGTGCTTCACTGCACATGCTGTCCCCTAAAACGTTGCGCACAAATACTGTGCTGCCTGAACCCATGAATGTAATTTTCATGTCCCTAAATTCCTTTCCTGAAATTTTTATTTATTTTACTTCAGACATTTTGCAATTGCCATACATTTTTCAGTATAAAATATACACTTATCCGGCCGCTTTATAATTCTATATACTGCTCCCTGTCCGGACCTACTGACACATATTTAATTTTACAGCCAACTGCGTTTTCTATATATTTAATATAGTCTACTGCCGCCTTTGGCAAATCATTTAGCTTGCGTGCGCCGCTTATGTCGGTTTTCCAGCCGTCAACATATTCAACCACCGGCTTTGCCCTGTCAAGCTGCGGGCCTGTCATAAACTCCTCAGTACGTTTTGAATCCACCTCGTACGCCACGCAGACAGGTATTTTGTCCAGATATGAAAGTACGTCCATCTTAGTAAGTGCCAGCACATCCGCGCCCTGCACCCGCACGCCGTAGCGGGAGGCGGGAATATCGAACGGGCCTACCCTGCGCGGCCTGCCGGTTGCAGCACCGTATTCGCCGCCCGCTTCGCGAAGCCGCTCTGCCTCATCCCCAAACATCTCGCAGGCAAACGGGCCCTCACCCACGCAGCTGGAGTATGCTTTTATAATGCCTATAGTGCAGTCCAGCTTAAAGCCGGGGATCCCAGCGCCAATCGGCGCATAGCCCGCAATAGTGGATGATGATGACGTGAATGGATAAATGCCAAAATCAATGTCCCTAAGTGCACCCAGCTGCGCCTCAAACATAATATTCTTGCCCGCCTTTGCAGCATTGTCAAGATACAGGCCGGTATCGCATATATACGGCAAAAACGGCTTGCCGAATTTAATCAGCCAATCATACATCTCATCCGCACTGACCGGTTTGGCGCCGTATACTTTTTCAATAGTGAGGTTTTTCCACTCCACAATCGCCTCTACCCTTTTCTTAAGCGCGTCAGTATCCCTTAAATCGCCCATGCGTATAGCTTTTTTGAGATATTTATCGCCGTAGACCGGGGCAATGCCGCGGCGGGTTGAGCCAAACTTAGCGTCACCAAGCCGCTCTTCCTCAAGGCAGTCCTGCATGACGTGGTAGGGCATGCATATAACAGCCTTGTCACTGATTTTAAGATTTTTTTCTGTTATTACAATGCCTGCTTTTCCCAGCCGGTCAATCTCACCTGCCAAATGCTCAATGTCAATAACCATGCCGGTGCCCATAATATTTACAACGTTGGGGTTAAGTATTCCTGAGGGCAGCAGGTTTAAAATAAACTTGCCCAGGTGGTTTACAACCGTATGCCCGGCATTATTGCCGCCCTGATAGCGCGCGACTATATCCTGCCCGGCCGAAAGCAGGTCCACCATCCTGCCTTTGCCCTCATCGCCCCAATTAATACCAACTACCGCAGTTAACACTTTTTTATCCTCCAAAAAAATAAAATTTACATCTTACAGTATATCCTAATGAGCATTTTTTGTAAATAACCAAATGAAAAAAATCTTTAATTTTGGAAAAGGCCTTGTAATTGCTCCAAATTCTGTGTAAAATAAATGTTAGTATTATTTTTTAGTAAAGGAGTGAGGCGGAGCTATGCAGCTTGCACTTATAATTATCGGCGTTTTTGTACTTATGGGCATAATACTGTTTTGCACTTTCTTTTCCGCTAAGCTCGCACAGATGAAAGGGCGCAAAAAATCCTGGGGAGCTATGGGCTTTTTCTTTAATATTCTAGGCCTTTTAATTGTGTGCTACCTGCCCTCCAAAAAAAAGGACGGGGTGGAGACTAATCCTGTACGCTATTTATTAGCCAAGATTCCTAACCTCTCACGCAGGACTATTAACCTGATTGCCGCCATGGCAGTTGTAGTAGTGGTGGCGATTTTTGCAATTGACCAGGTTCCGCAGAGCCTTGAGAACATGACCTACTCGCGCCAGCTGGCAGCGCGGGCGGACAGCGGGTATATCTCCCCCACTTCGGTAACAGGCAGTGTTACAAGCATTTATGCCGGTGAAAAAAACACTTTTGCAATCTTAAATAGCTCTGACATTTATAATTGGGGCTATTCGGTTTTGGACTATATTGATAAAAACCAGCCCGGGCTGATTTATAAAAACGCTAAAAAGATTCAGGCTGTCGGCGGGCTTTACTTTATTTTAACCAATGACGGGGACCTGTTTGCAAGAGGTGACAATACCTATGGCCACGTCCCCGATGCAGGCGAGTTTGTAAAAGATTTGCATCTAATAGCCTCTAATGTCAAGGATTTTTGCGCATCCGCCACCCATATCGCAGTTATAAACGAGCGGGACCGGCTCTTGACCTGGGGCGATAATAAGTACGGCCAGCTGGGAACCGGTGATAAGGAAAGTGTGAGCGAGCCGGAGCAGGTTTTAAGAAATGTAAAATCAGTCAGCTGCAGTGCACGCTTTACAGTGGCAGTGACCGAGTCGGGAGATATGTATGTATTTGGCAACAACGCCTACGGCCAGTTTGGGCTGGGCAATACCGATGAACAGCTTGAGCCTGTAAAAGCGCTGGACAATATCGGGCTTGCGGCCTGCGGCGATGACTTTATTGTGGCAATAAGCCGTGGCGGAACCGTATTCACCTGCGGCAACAACAGCTTTGGCCAGCTGGGAGACGGTACGTTTGAATCCCGTACCACCTTTAAAGGCATTATTGATTCGATGGTGTCTGTTGGTGCTGGCGGGCATGTAGGTTTTGCCATCTCCAGCAAGGCTGAGCTATATATGTGGGGCCAGAACAACTACGGCCAGTTGGGAAATGGCAGCCTTAACCCGGCCGAACAGCCGCAAAAAGTAGCTTCCAGTGTGATTGAGGCCTCGACAAGCGGCCTGCACACAGTTATACTGACTTCAGATTCAAAGCTTTTGGCAACCGGTAGTGGCAGCTATGGCCAGCTGGGGCGCGGTGATAAACGCGACAGATTTGAAACACTTGCGGCTGTAAAAGAAAACTAAGTTGGAGTAAATGCGTATGATTTTATTGTATTTAGCAGTGGCGGCCGCGGCAATAGCGGTAATAGCGCTTGTAATGCTGGGGCTGGTGACATGGCTATCAAAAAAATACTCAAAGAAAAGCTCAAAGACTGTAAAACGCCAGCGCATGCTGGGTGCACTGTGTGCTGCGTCTTTTGTGCTTGCAATTATAGCTTACGCCGGGTACAGCCAGCCGGGTTGGGATTTAGGCTCACTCTTTAAAACCAGGTATCAGCCGGTGGAGCAATATACTAAAGTGCTGGAAAGCAGTGGTGCTGACGCCGCGTATGAGTACCTGCCGATTGAAATTTATGCAAGCGGAGATGACTATTATTTTAAAAATACAAAGGGTGATATGTTCAGCTACTGCGGCCTTGCCAATGTGGAGGACGGTTCTAAGCAGTATACAACCAGCTACTACAGCTCATCCACCGCGCTTGTAAGCGGCAAAAGCAACATAAAAGGCGTTCTTTCAAGCAGCGGGATTTTCTCGCTGGACGGTTATTTTAAATATAGCGATTACGAGTCCAGCCGCAGGTATTACAGTGGCAGGACAGCCTCCGGTGTGACATACTGCGATGTTAATTACAACAGCGCTTTATATATCACTGAAGACGGCGGGCTTTACACAATGGGCTTTAACGACACAGGCCAGCTGGGGGACAACTCACAGCGCAGCAGGCCAAAGCCATACAGGTGCATGGACGACATACGGCAGGCGGACATATCGCAGACACATACTGTGGCGGTGGATAAGTTTGACAACCTTTGGGTATTTGGTGACAATTCCTACTCACAATTCGGAAACCAAAACGCAATATCTTCACTTGAGCCTGTAAAGGTAATGAGTGGTATCAAAGAGGCGCAGGCGGGTGACTACTTTACTGTCATACTTGCAAACAATGGTGATGTATATACAGTCGGCAAAAACGACCGCGGGCAGCTGGGTATTGAAGGTGTTCAGTCCAGCGCGCAGTTTGAAAAGATTTTATCTGAGATTGAAAAGATATATGTCAGCGGCAGCTCCTGCGGTGCGCTGGCGGCGGATGGTACTCTGTATGTCTGGGGTGACAACACTGCTAACAAGCTGGGCGTGGGCGGCAGCGTGGTGGACACGCCTACGGTTGTACGCAGCGATGTATATGATTTTACTATAGGTGAAAAGTCAATTGGCATTATAACTCTTGGCAGAGATGTACTGGTAAGCAGCGGCGCACAGAGCTTTAGTATAAGGCCAAAGCTGCTTGCAAAGGCGCTTAGCTTTAATGCGCAGGTGCCGGAGCAGTTTATTTATAAAACCACAGAACAGCCCGATAAAGAAGAAATCATGCCATAATTTAAAAAAATGGTTGATTTAATGATTTTTGTGTGCTATAATATACAGCGACTTTAAAAGATGGCTTTGTTTCAGAGCTTTTTTAGGCAGAGGCAGATTTGTTATTGCAGCTTTGTATCGGAGCTTTATAATAGGCAGAGAGAGGTGAAAAAGTTGAGAGAAGGTATACACCCAAAATATGAAAAGGCGATTGTAAAGTGTGCTTGCGGTGAGACGTTTGAGACGCGCTCTACCAAAAGTGAGATTAAGGTTGAAATTTGCTCAAAATGCCATCCTTTCTTTACAGGCAAGCAAAAGCTGGTTGACACTGGCGGACGTGTTGACAGATTTAAAAAGAGATTTAATCTTGATAAATAACGCACTTTTGGCGCTTTCACATTGTGAAAGCGCCATATTTTTACCAACGCATTAAAAATTACCTTGACAAGAATGAATTAAATGTGTATAATCAATTATAATATGTAAGGGAGTAGTTAGCGCGGCAGTGCCGCGCGCCTGGTCAACATCCTGGCAGTATAGCCTGGCTTGGCAACCTTGTTGGTGAAACGAGACTTATGTATGGTTTAACCGGCTGTACATAAGTCTTTTTTTATATTAAAAATTTAAAGGAGCTGTTTTGTAAAAATGAAACACTATCTGGAAAGCGCACAGGCTGTAACCGACGCTTTAAAGACAAGCGACAACGGCTTGTCCGCAAGTGAAAGTGCCGCCCGGCTTGAGAGGGACGGGCCCAACCGTTTAAAGGAGGGCAAACGCACCTCCCTGTTTGTGCGCTTTATCAACCAGCTGCTTGACCCGATGATAATCATACTTATAGCAGCTGCCGTAGTCTCAGGCGTGATAGCGGTTATGGAAAACGAGTCGTTTACAGACGTGTTTATTATCATGTTTGTTGTACTGCTCAATGCCATACTCGGCGTCATACAGGAGAGCAAGGCGGAAAAGGCGATTGAAGCTTTAAAAGAGATGTCCGCCGCCACCTCAAAGGTAATACGGGACGGTGTTATTAAAACCATTAAAAGCGAAGAGCTTGTAGTGGGTGACGTTATCGTATTAGAGGCGGGCGATTCTGTCCCGGCGGACGCACGGATACTTGAAAGTGTAAGCATGAAGGCTGAGGAGGCCGCGCTTACTGGTGAAAGCGTGCCGGTTGATAAGATTTCAGAAGCGATTGAGGGCGACGGCAGTGCAGACGTACCGCTTGGTGACCGTAAAAACATGGTCTATATGGGCGGAACTATTGTCTACGGCCGCGGCAGGGCGGTTGTCACCGCTACCGGTATGGACACTGAGATGGGCAAGATTGCCGACGCTATTACCAATGCAAAGCAGGGCCAGACCCCGCTGCAGAAAAAGCTTGGCCAGCTCAGCAAAATACTTACTGTGTTAGTGCTTGGAATATGCGTGTTTATATTCGCGTTCAGCCTTATACGCAACGGCCAGTTTGACGGTGCTTCCATCATGAATACCTTTATGCTGGCAGTAAGCCTTGCGGTTGCTGCAATACCTGAAGGCCTTGCGGCAGTTGTGACCATTGTTTTGTCAATGGGTGTTACAAAAATGTCAAAGCGCAATGCTATTATACGCAAGCTTACAGCGGTTGAAACGCTGGGCTGCGCACAGATAATCTGCTCTGACAAAACCGGGACACTGACCCAGAATAAAATGACAGTTGTGGACCAGTACGCGGACGACAACAAGCTGCTTGCCACTGCAATGGCGTTCTGCAGTGACGCGCATCTGGACGAGACCGGTGAGGCTGTCGGCGAGCCGACTGAATGTGCGCTTGTAAACTACGCAAAAGGGCTGGACATTGTCTATAAAGGCGAAAAGCGGGTTGGTGAAGCACCGTTTGACTCAATGCGCAAAATGATGTCCACCGCCTATCAGAAGGACGGGCGGGTTATCCAGTACACAAAGGGCGCGCCGGACGAGATTTTAAAGAACTGCACCATGATACTTAAAAACGGTGCTGCTGTGCCTATTACTGACGATGACCGCAAAAATATTCTGGACCAGAACCGTGCCTTTGCACAACAGGCACTGCGGGTGCTTGCGGCAGCTTACAAGGAGTATGACGCTGTACCCCAAAACTTTTCGCCTGAAGCGGTGGAAAATGAGCTTGTGTTTATCGGCCTTGTCGGCATGATAGACCCTGTCCGCCCTGAAGTTAAGGCGGCCATTGAGGAATGTAAGGGTGCGGGCATCCGCGCTATTATGATAACCGGTGACCATCGCGATACTGCCGTTGCAATCGGCAAGGAGCTTGGTATTATCAGCGATGAAAGCGGGGCCATAACCGGCACAATGCTGGATGAAATCAGCGATGAGCAGCTTGCAAAGGATATTTCCAAATACTCAGTCTATGCAAGGGTGCGCCCCGAGCATAAAGTACGTATTGTAAATGCGTGGAAATCAAACGGATATATAACTGCCATGACTGGCGACGGAGTGAATGACGCGCCTTCCATCCAAAGCGCGGACATTGGCGTTGGCATGGGCATTACCGGCACTGATGTTACTAAAAACGTAGCAGATATGGTACTTGCAGACGACAACTTTGCGACTATAGTTTCAGCTGTTGAGGAAGGCCGGCGCATTTATGACAATATACGCAAGTGTATTCAGTTTTTGCTGTCATCCAACCTCAGCGAGGTTATAAGTATATTTGTTGCTACCATCTGCGGCTTTGTAATACTTAAGCCTGTTCACATTTTATGGATTAATCTTATTACTGACTGTTTTCCGGCACTCGCGCTCGGCATGGAGAAGGAGGAGCCAGGGCTTATGCGCCGCAAGCCGCGCCCCAGCACTGATGGTGTGTTTGCGGGCGGAGTTGGCATTGATGTTATGTACCAGGGCCTGCTTGTTTCTATTCTGACCCTTGCTGCATACTTTATAGGCCACTTTATTGAAAGCGGGCGCTGGGAAATTACCCAGAGCGCGGACGGTATGACAATGGCATTTTTGACAATGTCAATGGCGGAGATATTCCACTCATACAACATGCGTTCACAGCGCGGAAGCATATTCCACATGCACTCACACAACAAATATCTGTTTGGTGCAATGATACTCTCGCTTGTGCTATCTACCATGATTATCTATGTTCCGTTTTTGGCTGACCTGTTTGAGTTTACACACATCGACCTTATGGAATACGCGGTTGCGCTCGGCCTTGCGTTTTTGGTTATCCCAATTGTGGAAATTATTAAGCTTATACAGCGCACAATATCGAAAAATAGCAAAAAATAAATATATAGCGGAAAACATTTTGTTTTCCGCTATAATAATTACACTTTACTTTTTTATTTGTTTATACTATAATAAGACAGGTTAGGTATTAGGATGTTAAAAGGGGGGCACACTAGGATGGATAGGAATATACCGATATTTTTTCACAACCTGTATTATAAATCAAAAAATACGGTTATTGTTGTTGATGCTAATCTTACGGTAATATATGTAACCAATAACTTCGTACAAGCTCTGGGTTATGGTTCCAGCCTGCCGCTCAACGTTGAAACTATTATCGGCAAAAAAAACAGCTTTCTTGTTAAAGAATGTGTTATTGAGCAGACTGTAAACTCTTTTACCATTCAAGAAGGCAATCAAAAATTTTCAGTTACTATAACGCCTTTTACCATTGATAACGCAACCTTCGCCTCGCTGTCATACACCAGGATTGAACAGCCAGCTGGCGAAAATAACCTGGATGCACTTTATACTAACCTGCGCCGCAGCAGTGAGATTATAAACAACTATGCATCACTGATAAGCAGTGCCGGCCAGCTTATTAACAGCTCAAACAATACGGAATTTTCCAATCTTATTGTAAAATATTCAAAGTGCATTAAGCGTGCAACAACGCATTTTGACATTATCACAGGGTTGAGCCATATTTCATCCTTTAAGATATTTGTCAACATGCCGCTGTTTTTAAGCGCTGTAGTTGAAAAACTGCAAAAAAGCATAGTCCAGCATGATAACATTACATTTAATTACTCCTGCAGCTGTGATATATTCTATTCACAAATAAGCGTTATCGCGATAGAATCGGTAATCGGGAATATTATATCAAACTCCGTACGGTTTTGTTATAACGACCCTGTTATTAATATGACAGCTTACGAGCAGGACGAAATGTTCTGTATCAAAATAAGCGATAACGGGATGGCAATAAAAAAAGAGAATTTAGATTTGATATTTGAACAGGGCTACTCAACCTATTCCAGCAGTGGCGTTGTCGGCCAGGGCTTAGGCCTAAGTGTTGTAAAACAGCTGATGCATGAGCATAACGGCGAGATATTTGTTGAGAGTGACGGTGAGGAAGGCACTGAGGTCACCCTTAAATTCAGGCGCGCCCAGGGCGAATGTGATTTGCTTTTCAAAGAGGACTTCTTTATGGAAGACATTGATGATACTTTTTCAATTTTAAATATTGAGCTTGCAGATATATAGTTTATATTTTAAGAAAGGAAATATTAAAATGAAAGTACTTGTTACAGGCGGAACGGGCTACATCGGCTCACATACAATTGTGGAGCTTTTGCAGAATGGGCATGAGGTAGTCGCATTTGATAATTTTTACAACAGCAAACCAATGGTAATAGACCGCATCAAAACTATTACCGGTAAGGATTTCAAGTTTTACAAGGCAGATATGTTAAACCGCAGTGAGTTGGATGAGATATTTGACCAGAATGAGATAGACGCCGTGATACACTTTGCCGGCCTTAAAGCGGTTGGCGAAAGTGTGCAGATTCCGCTTAAGTACTATCACAACAACATCGGCGGAACTATTAATCTCTTAGAGTCAATGCAAGCACATGGTGTTTACAATATAGTATTTTCATCATCTGCCACAGTGTATGGCGATAGTAAGATTGTGCCAGTCAAGGAGGACTTCCCTACCAGCGCCACAAACCCCTACGGCCAGACAAAGCTCATGCAGGAAATTATACTTACTGACCTTTATAAATCGGACCACAAATGGTGCGTAACACTTTTGAGGTACTTCAACCCTGTCGGCGCGCATGAGAGCGGGCTTATCGGTGAAGACCCGCAGGATATACCCAACAACCTCACCCCTTATATTGCCCAGGTTGCAATCGGCCGGCGTGACCATTTAAGCGTATACGGCAATGACTACAACACCCATGACGGCACTGGGGTGCGCGACTATATCCATGTTGTGGACCTTGCGATTGGCCACCTCAAAGCGCTGGATGCTGCTAAAGGCAAAACCGGTGTGTTTACCTACAACCTTGGCACTGGCGAAGGCTATAGCGTACTGGATGTTGTAAAGGCATTTGAAAAAGCAAGCGGCGTTAAAATCAAGTATGAAATTGTAGGCCGCCGTCCGGGCGATGTCGCATCACTGTATGCTGACACTTCCAAGTCAAAACGCGAAATTGGGTTTGAGGCCAAACGCGGATTGGATGAGATGTGCAAGGATTTATGGAACTGGCAGTCTAAAAATCCTAATGGTTATAATTAAAAGATATATTCGCCCTCCTTTCGGAGGGCGTTTTTTAAGGAGGGTTAATATGGAAATACTTGCCCCGGCAGGTGGGTATGACCAGATTATTGCCGCCGTGCGCTGCGGTGCTGACGCGGTTTATGTAGGTCTTAGCGACTTTAACGCGCGCAAAGGCGCTAAAAATTTCGGGATTGATGAGCTTAATCGCGCTGTGGAGTACTGCCACGGGCGTGATGTACGTGTTTACCTCACCCTTAACACTTTAATTAAAGATAATGAGCTTGTACGCTTTTACGACCTTGCAAAGGCTGCCATAGGCTGTGGTATTGACGCTGTAATTGTGCAGGACCTTGGCGCGGCGCGGATTTTGCATAACATCTGCCCAAGCCTGCGTCTGCACGCCTCCACCCAGATGTCAGTACATAACTTAAACGGCGTAATGCAGCTTGAAAAGCTGGGCTTTTCACGCGTTGTACTGGCAAGGGAGCTCACCCATGACGAAATATTATACATTACCCAAAACTGCAATATTGAAACCGAGGTGTTTGTGCAGGGCGCGCTGTGCATGTGTATTTCGGGCGGGTGCTACCTTTCGTCAGTACTGGGCCAGCGCAGTGCCAACCGCGGCATGTGCGCCCAGCCCTGCCGGCTCAACTTTAAAAGCGGGCCTAGGGAGTATGCACTGTCGCTAAAGGATTTATCGCTTATTGAGCACTTGGGCGAGCTGGAAAAGATGGGTGTTTGCAGTGCTAAAATTGAGGGGCGTATGAAGCGGCCGGAATATGTCGCAGCTGCTGTAAGCGCATGCAAGAACAAACTGCAAGGCAACACGCCGGACCTTGACACACTAAGGCAGGTATTCTCACGCAGTGGGTTTACAGACGGGTATTATACTGCACATAGGGACTTAAGCATGTTTGGCCACCGCACCAAGGACGATGTTACAGCCGCAAATAATGTGCTTAAACCGCTGCGGGAAAAGTTTGCACGCGAAAACGGTAAAATTTATGTGGACATGCATATAACCATTTTAAAAAACACGCCCGCAAAACTGACTGTTACAGACGGCAAAAACTGTGTTACTGTAACAGGCCCCCAGCCCGAGCCGGCTATAACCCGCCCGCTGGACAGTGAAATTGTCTCTTACTCACTCTCAAAATGCGGGGGCACACCCTTTATTGCGGCAAATATTGAATGCGAGATTGGAGAGGGCCTCAGCCTTACTATATCCGCGCTTAACCGGCTTAGAAAAGAAGGGCTGGACAAGCTTTTAAAAGAGCGCACAGCGTCTACACCCTATGATATTAAGGACTTTTCATTACAGATACAGCCCTGCCCCAAGCCTTCCAGCACTAAGCTTATAGCGCGTTTTAACAGCCCTAATCAAATGCCGGCGGACATTTCGGCGGACTACATAATTTTAAGTGCAAATGATATTTTAAATAACCGTGAGGTGATTGAAAAATATGGGCCGCGGCTTATCGCAGAGCTAAGCGCGTATGACTTTGAAATCACCCCTGACAAGGCCGGCGCTTTATTGGACAAATTAAAAAATGCAGGCATTAAATCAGTAATGGCAGCTAACCTCTGGGCGGTTAATGCCGCGTGCGGCAAAGGCTTTAAGGTGATTGGTGCGCCGCAGCTTAATATAACCAACAGCCACACCATATTAAGCCTGAAGGAGCAGGGGTTAAGCGCTGTGTGCCTGTCTTTTGAGCTATCCCTTATGCGCATCAACCGCCTGCACAGCGTGCTGCCGCACGGCATAGTCGCATACGGGCGCCTGCCGCATATGAGTTTTAGGAACTGCCCTGCCCGCTCAAAAAACGGCTGTGGAAACAAAGGCGGGTGCAAGATTTATGACAGGTATGGCAATGCATTTGATATTATATGCAAAGACCATAATGTGAGCACACTTTTAAACCCGGTCCCACTCAATGTTATTGACAGAGTAGGCGAGTTTGAAAGTTTAAGCTTTGCGCTTTTGTATTTTACAAACGAGACTAAAGCACAGTGCTTACATGTGCTGGACTGTTATAAAAAAGGCGAAAAGCCTGAAAAGAATCAAACGCGCGGGCTATACTTCCGTGAGATTATTTAGGAGCTATCATGAAAAGTAAAAAGAATATTTATCTGACACTGTTTTTAAGCTCTGTATATCTTAGCAGCTTTACATTTGGCGGCGGGTATGTGATAATCCCGCTTATGAAAAATAAGTTTGTGGATAAGCTGGGGCTTATGGATGAAAAGGAGATGCTAAACCTTGCTGCTATTGCCCAGTCGTCCCCTGGTGCTGTTGCAGTTAATGCGGCCATGCTGGTAGGATATCGGCTTGCAGGGGTTGGCGGCGCGCTGCTTACCGTGATAGGTACAGTTCTGCCGCCTATGCTTATAATACTTGTAATATCCTATTTTTATGATGCGTTTAGAACCAACACAGTTGTAAGCGCAGTGCTTAAAGGTATGCAGGCAGGCGTTACGGCTGTTATTATTGATGTGGTAATTGAGATGTGCATAGGAGTTGTGAAGCACAGAGAAATAATTTCAATAATTATCATGGCAGGTGCGTTTATAGCCGCATTTTTCTTAAAAATAAATGTCATATTTATAATACTGGCCTGTGCCGCGGCGGGACTTATTAAAACCTATGCGGTATCAAAGTCAAGTAAAAAAGGCGGTGAAAAGCAATGAAAATACTATCGCTGTTTTTAAGCTATCTGCAAATCGGGCTGTTTAGCTTTGGCGGCGGCATGGCGGCGCTGCCGCTGATTCAAAGCCAGGTAGTGGAAAAGCACCAGTGGCTCTCACTTAGTGAGTTTACTGATCTTGTGACAATAGCGGAGATGACACCAGGACCAATTGCAATCAACTCCGCCACTTTTGTAGGCAAGCGCATTGCGGGTATCGGCGGCGCTGTGGTTGCAACTATTGGCTGCATACTCCCCGCCTGCATTATTGTTTTTCTGCTGGCGTTTTTATACTTTAAGTTTAAAAGCCTTAAGGCAATGGACGGCATACTGTCAGGGCTGAGGCCTGCGGTAGTTGCCATGATAGCGTCCGCCGGTATGGCAATTTTGAAAATGGCGGTTTTTGACGGGGTGTTCTCAACCGATAGCTTTAGCCTTTTCTCAGCACTGCTTGTAATAGCATCGGTTTTTATACTTAGGAAATGGAAGGTAAACCCGATATTTGTTATGTTAGGCTGTGGTGTATTAGGTGGGATATTCTACTCGCTCCCTATTGACTTTATATAGATTAGATTATATACTAAGAAAGAATAATTTTAAGGGAGATTAATTTATGTCTAAAAAAATAGCTATTATAACAGACAGCAATAGTGGAATTACAACCCAGCTTGCAAAAGAGCTTGGCGTTTTTGTTATACCAATGCCGTTTATAATTGACGGCAAGACCTATTATGAAGACATTGACCTTACCCAGAGCGAGTTTTACAAACTGCTTGAAAACGATGCGGATATATCCACTTCCCAGCCGCTGGTTGGAAATGTGACAAAGCTGTGGGATGAAGTGCTTTTGGACTATGACGAGATTGTGCATATACCTATGTCCAGCGGCCTGTCCGGCTCGTGTGCCACAGCGATGGCGCTTGCAGATGACTATGACGGCAGGGTCAGGGTTGTTAACAACCAGCGCATATCAGTAACCCAGCGCCAGTCGGTTATGGACGCAATTGCACTTGCCAAGTCCGGCAAGGGTGCTGATGAGATTGGAGATATACTGGAAAACGTTAAATTTGAGTCCAGCATATATATAATGATGGACACATTAAAGTATTTAAAAAAGGGCGGCAGGATAACGCCGGCGGCAGCCGCTATAGCGACTGTTTTGCGTATACGCCCGATACTGCAAATACAGGGCGAAAAGCTGGACGCTTTTGCAAAGACCCGCTCTGAGGCACAGGGGCGCAAAGTAATGCTGGACGCAATGCAAAAGGACATTGAAACAAGGTTTTCAGGTACTGACAATGTACGTATTTATGTGGCACATACCAACAACGAGCAGGCGGCAATTGGCTTTAAGCAGGCAATTGAGGAAAAGTTTAATACAACTGTTGAGTTTTGCGACCCGCTTTCGCTAAGCGTGGCCTGCCACATTGGGCCAGGGGCACTGGCAATTGCATGTTCTAAAAAGCTGGACCCGGCGCTGCTGAAAGAGCCGCTTGCAGCAGCCAGTGTTTAATACAGAAACTATTTTCATTAAAAAATCTTAGCATTGCCATTAATACTTTAATATAATAAAAAGCGGGCAGCCCAGCTGCCCGCTTATTATTTTAATTACTTAAGCTCTGCAAAGTATTTGATTGTTCTTACCATCTGGCTGGTGTAGGAGTTTTCATTGTCATACCAGGATACGACTTTGACAAGTGACTTACCAGGGCCTAAAGGCATAACCTTAGTCTGGGTTGCATCAAACAGTGAGCCGTAAGTGATACCAACGATATCGCTGGAAACCAGCTGTTCCTCAGTATAGCCGAATGAATCGCTTGCAGCAGCCTTCATTGCAGCATTTACCTCATCAGCTGTAACCTCTTTATTAACAACCGCAACAAGCTCGGTAACAGAGCCGGTCGGAACAGGTACACGCTGCGCAGCACCGTCCAGCTTGCCGGACAGCTCAGGAATAACAAGGCCGATAGCCTTTGCAGCGCCGGTGGAGTTTGGAACAATGTTAACCGCAGCTGCGCGCGCCCTTCTCAAGTCGCCTTTTCTATGCGGGCCATCCAGCACCATCTGGTCACCAGTATAGGCGTGGATTGTGGTCATAAATCCCTTTTCAATCTCCGCAAACTTATTGAGTGTGTTAGCCATTGGTGCAAGGCAGTTTGTAGTACAGGAAGCTGCTGAGATGATTGTATCTGTAGTCTTAAGTGTTTTCTCGTTTACGCTGTAAACGATTGTGGGCAGGTCATTGCCAGCAGGCGCAGAGATGATAACCTTTTTAGCACCGGCTTTGATATGGGCGGAAGCCTTTTCCTTAGAAGCGAAAAAGCCTGTGCACTCCAGCACAACGTCCACACCCAGCTCGCCCCACGGCAAATCCTCAGGATTTTTCTGAGCATAGATGGTAATTTCCTTACCGTCCACCACAATGGAATTTTCCTTTGCAATGACAGTATCGCCTTTTTCATAGCGGCCCTGTGATGAGTCATACTTCAAAAGGTGTGCAAGCATCTTAGCGTCTGTAAGGTCATTGATTGCAACAACCTCATAGCCCGGCGCGCCGAACATCTGACGAAAAGCGAGCCTGCCGATTCTGCCAAATCCGTTAATACCAACTTTTATTGCCATTTGTTTGTCCTCCAAATTAAAATTTCTGAGATATATTTTATTATATTATCGCCAATAATTCAAGAGTTTTTCCTCAATTTCATAATTTCTACTACAAAACTTTAATTTTTAAACCAAATATTTAGGGATTATTTTTAGTCCACCCGCTCAAAGTGCGCAGTCCAGGTATTAACCTCGCCGCTTGTAAGCTTGCCGTAATATATACCCATGTTCATAAGTGTGCTGCCCAGGTACCTATCCCCAGTCTCAGTATGCAAATACACAGCATCAGGGTCAAGGCCCTTTGGCTTTATGAGTATTTTAAGCTGGTTTGCAATACCGCGCGCTTTTGCAAACACTATCAGTGCCTCGCTTTTATCCTTTGACACAAAGTTGACAGCTGAGGCAAGGCCGTGGGTGTCATATATGCTTATATCTCTGTAATAATCGCCGAATTGGATAAGGTCATAGTATTTATGATAGCGCTCATTTGCCTCTCTCATCTCAGCTATTTGGTCATCACTCAGCTTTGTAAGGTCCAGCTCGTACCCAAAGGTGCCGCACATTGCAACATCCGCCCTGGCCTTAATTGAGGTGCGCCTGCCGCCGTGGATATCGCCCGCGTTTACATGCGCGCCCATTGTGCGCACAGGGTATACAAGCGATGTACCAGTCTGGATAAACAGCCGCTCATACGGGTCGGTATTATCGCTGGTCCAGGTCTGCGGCATATAGCATAAAAGCCCCATGTCAAACCTGCCGCCGCCACCGGCGCAGCTTTCAAATAATATGTCAGGAAACTTCTTTGTCAGCCTGTCCAAAAGCCCGTACAGGCCCAGCATATAGCGGTGGTACACCTCAGTCTGCCGGCCGCGGCCCAGCTCATAGCTGCACACGTCCGCCATAAACCTGTTCATATCCCACTTGACATAGCTTATATTCGCGCTGGAAAGCACTTTGCACAGCTGGTCATAGATATTATCCACCACTTCTTTTCTGGCAAAGTTTAAAGTAAGCTGATGCCTGCCGTATACCAGCGGCCGGCCATCGATATGGAAAGCGTAGTCCGGGTGCTTTTTGTACAGCTCACTGTCCACGCTAATCATCTCCGGCTCAAACCACAGCCCAAACTTAAGGCCCATATCATTTATCGCCTGTGCCAGCTCACCAATGCTCATGCCAAGCTTCTGCTTATTTTCAAACCAGTCACCAAGTGAGCTTCTGTCATTGTCGCGGTGGCCAAACCAGCCATCATCCAGCACCAGCATTTCAAGGCCCATCTTTTTAGCCACTTTTGCAATATCTATTATTTTTTGGCCGTCAAAGTCAAAGCGTGTGCCCTCCCAGTTATTTATAAGCAGCGGGCGCTTTTTATCCCGCCATGCGCCGCGGCAGATATGCCGCCTTATAAAGTCATGGTATGAGCGGGACATGCCGCCCATGCCCTTATCGGAGTACACAAGCACCGCCTCCGGCGTTACAAATTTTTCACCGCTTTTGAGCTGCCATGAAAAGCCGGTTGGGTTAATGCCGCATAAAAGCCGGGTTTTACCAAAGGTGTTTTTATCGGCAATCATTGCAAAGTTGCCGCTGTAAACGAGCGCAGCGCCGTACACACTGCCGCAATCCTCACTGGCACCGCTTTGCTTTAGCGCCATAAAACAGTTTTTGTCGTGGCTGGTGCCGCCCTGGATACTGTCCACTACTATCCGGCCGCAGCTATGCTCTGTCTCGGTTATAAACCGCTCTCTGGCGTGCGCGCCGCAGAGGTAGACGGCGGTATACTGCCCATCCGGCAGCTCTGCCGAGTTGGATAGGCAGCGGTGAATAACAAGGTCGTCCGCTGATTTATTTACTACGCTTACTGATTTTACAATCGCATCACATTTTTCAAAAACGCTGTATGTAAGCACTACCTCAACGCCGGTTTTATAGTCCTGCATTACTATTTCAAGTGAGCTTACTGACTTTTCACCGTCATCGTATGCGCTGGGTAAGCCCTCAAGCGCTTTTTTGCCGGCATAAATTGTATGGGATTTATAGCGCAAGTCAACTGCGTGCACCCCGTCCTTATCCTCTATTTCAACAGCGTGCTCCCTCAGGTCGCCCACGCCATAGGTCGGGTATTCCATACCTATCACATCATAAGAAAAGCCCAGTCCTTCCTGTTCAGCAAACTCCGGCTTACTCTTGCAGGAAATATCACGGTACTGAATAAGGTGAAGCGGCGTTTCTTCCACCCTGCTCCCATAATATATGTTTGCAAGCAAACCACTGCCCATAACATACATAATATAGCTGGTAGAATTGGTCTGTAAATGAAAGGTCCGGCTTTCACCTGCATATTTTATACTCATATTTATTCTCCTTCAATTTACTTCAGATTAAATATACTATTGTAAACTGTAATTGTCAATAATAGAATAAAATTTTTGCTTGACATTTATTTATATTGAGGTATTATAATATTAACATGGATAAGAAAGTAATAGCTAAAAATAAAAAGGCGTATTTTGACTATTTTATTCTCTCGACCTATGAGGCGGGCATTGTGCTATACGGCACAGAGATTAAGTCAATACGCCTTGGCAATGTCAACCTAAAGGACAGTTATTGTGTGGTTGAAGGCGGGCAGCTGTTTATTAAAGGCATGCATATTTCGCCGTATGAGAAGGGCAATATTTTTAACCGTGAGCCGCTCAGGGACAAAAAGCTGCTTATGCACAAGCGTGAAATACTCAGTTTATACGGCAAAATAAGGCAGGACTCGCTTACGCTTATACCGCTGTCGCTTTACTTCAGTGGGCACAGGGTCAAGGTTGAGCTTGGGCTTTGCAAAGGCAAAAAGCTTTATGACAAGCGTGAGGCGCTGGCCAAAAAAGCCGCCGCCAGAACTATGGATATTAATTTAAAAGAAAGGTTAAGGTAGCAAAAATGCAGTATTTAAAAAAAGAGATTGAGCTTGATTATGCAAGGCTGGAGATTAACCCGCCTAAAGACAAGGTGTATCTTGAGTGTTACATATTAGATAAAAGCCTTGATATTGAGATGAATCAGCCAGAAAATAAACGGCCGGCGATATTGGTACTGCCGGGCGGCGGTTATCACATGACCTCAAAGCGGGAAGGTGAACCTATTGCACTGCAGTTTTTGGCTGCGGGCTATTCAGTATTTAAGCTTGACTATTCGGTCGCACCAGATGCGTTTTTCCCCTGTTCACTGTTCCAGGTTTACACCGCTATTAAAATGATTAGAGACAATGCTGACAAGTGGGCGGTGGACTGTGACAAAATTGCAGTGTGCGGGTTTTCCGCAGGCGGGCATCTTACGGCAAGCTGCGGCGCGTTTTGGGACAGGGATTTTGTTAAAGATGCAGGATTTAGCGATGATAAACACAAACCAAATGCGCTGGTGCTATGCTACCCAGTAATATCTGGCGGAACTAATCGGCAGCCCGGCAGCTATAAAAATTTGCTGGGAACTGAAAATCCCAGCGATTCTGACCTTAAGTATCATTCTATTGAGCTGCAGGTTACTGAAAGTTTTCCGCGCAGCTTTATATGGCACACCTTTACTGACCCCGTGGTCCCGGTCCAAAATTCACTGCTGCTTGCCAGTGCTATGGCTGATAAAGGCATTATGTTTGAAATGCACATTTATCCGGAAGGTAATCACGGGCTTGCGCTTTCTAACCGGTTTACAAGCAAGGCCGGAACACAGCCGCCTGAAAAGCCGCGTGCCTGGGTTAAGGACTGCATTAAGTTTTTAAACGAAAACGCTTATAACTAAACTAATAAAAGCGGGCATTTGCCCGCTTTTGTTTATTTACAAACTTTATTGGATATGATATAATATATATGTACTAATATGGGGGCGTACCGGTTTCGACGGGGGTTTGAACGCGTGATAAGCGAGCAGCGGCGCATGCCCGCTATAAAACGTGCAAATTAAAATTAAACGCAAACGATAAACAATTAGCTTTCGCTGCGTAATTTGCAGCGTTCATCCGAGCGCGAGGGACCACGGGCGCGCAAGGGTGTCACTTTAGTGGTCAACAGCCATGGCTAAGCTTTGCCCCATGGCCGTAATATGAAGCTACCAAGGCTTGCAGCCTGCCCTGCGGCGGCTTGCCTTGGGAATGTAAATGCAGGGCTACGCTCGTAGAAAGTCACGTTGGATAATTTTCGGACAGGAGTTCGACTCTCCTCGCCTCCACCACGTCGCCGCAAGCTGCTTATCGCTTGCGGCGACTTTTTACAAAAATCACCGGCGCGCTCATTCCGCTGCGTCTCCTTTTCCGAAAAAGGTCGCGCTGCGCCTTCGCTGCTCGCTTGTAAACGCGCTCGCGACGCTTCGGCTGGCTACCAACCTTTTTCGGGGAAACGAGGGGTTCGAATCTACTCGCTGAAAATGCTAAAATATCTTTTTTATGTGTCTCTCACACGTCGGAGCAAGCTTTGTATCGCTTGCTCCGACTTTTTATAAAAATCAGAGAGCGCTTACGCCGCTGCTCCTCCTTTTTGCAAAAAGTCACGTTCACATCGGCTAACGGCTTGTAAACGCGCCGCTTTCACGCCGATTGGCTCTCTATCAGTTTTTTTGCGGGTGCGCCTGCCGCGCAGATTTTTTTGTAACACCTTTCAACGTCGCCAACGTGTTCATTTCGCTACTTCTCCTATTTTGCAAAAATCACGCTGGGCTCACCTTTCGACCCAAAACGCCTTCACGACGGTTCGCTGTCGCTACCAACTTTTTGCAAGTTTTACTAGGGTTTTTAATTTTAATCCATGAAAAATCCATGATTTTTTTAAGCAGCAGAGTCAAATGAGCAATTTATGTAAGAATATTTTGGTGCAACCACGTAAAGTGGTTGCACCGTTTCCTTTTTTATAATGCCACATAGCAAAACTCTTACAGTTATAAGATCATATTTGGAAAAGCAGAGTAAAAAGCACCTCTTTTCTATGTGATAACATCACGGAAATCCGTAAAACAAATTGCTATAATAGCTTTGTAAACTGACGAAAGGATACAATGTATGGATTATCTCATTACATTTTTGGAGGGAATAATCTCCTTTATATCACCTTGTATGTTACCGATGCTGCCTATTTATATTTCTTATTTTGCTGGTCAAAGCAAGGACGAAGGCGGAAAAAATCCTAAGATGATATTTAAGGTTATTGCCTTTGTTGTAGGCTTTACGGTTGTATTCACAGCTCTTGGACTTTTTTCGGGCACGCTTGGAAAACTGCTTTCCGAATATCAAACAATTGTAAATATAGTTACCGGAGTCATTGTAATACTGTTTGGTCTATCTTATCTGGAAGTTTTCCGTATTCCGTTTTTTAAGGGAATGAACAAAGGTTATAAAGTTACCACAATTGCATCAGCTTTCTTATTTGGTGCAATCTATTCAATTAGTTTAACCCCTTGTGTCGGTGCCTTCCTCGGTTCCGCGCTAATGCTTGCCTCAAGTACAGGCGGTGCTTTAAGAGGAGCAACCTTACTGCTGACATATTCGCTTGGGCTAGGTATTCCGTTTATGTTCTCCGCAGTCCTTATCGATAAACTCTCAGGTGCATTTACTTTTATAAAAAAGCACTACAAAATAATAAATCTGATTAGCGGTATAGCGTTAATTATTGTTGGTATCTTAATGGCCTTTGGGCTGCTAAACTCGCTTTTAGCTATTACTATGTGAGGTGATAAAATGAAAAATAAAATATGGATTATTATAGCAATTATATTTGTAGCAATTATGATATTGGCAGTAGTTCTTTATCCTATACTTGCTAAAAAGTATTCTGCAGGCAGCACAACCGACAACACAAGCTCCCATACTGCCGTTAAGGCGGATGATTTTACGGTATATGATTCCAATATGAGCGAAGTAAAACTGTCGGATTACTTTGGGAAACCTATAGTTATAAACTTTTGGGCGTCTTGGTGCTATCCCTGCAAAACCGAACTTCCTGCATTTAATAGTCTTTACGCAAAATATAAGGACGATGTTGTGTTCCTTATGATAAATCTCACAGATGGACAGAGAGATACCGTAAACAGCATCAAAAAGTTTGTTTCTGATAACGGCTACAGTTTCCCGGTATATTACGACATTGAATACGATGCCTCAAACACATACGGCGTTTACTCTATCCCTGAAACCATATTTATTAACGCTGATGGAACGCTTCATGATACACGGGTTGGCGCAATGAACGAAGTTGTTTTGGAAAACTATATTAAGCAAATTATAGGAGACAAAAAATGAGAATTAAATTAAATCCCGATACGGAAATTGTTAACACAATAAAGGAAGGGTTAAAAAAGACTGGGGGCTACTGTCCTTGCCGCAGAGAAAGGACTGATGATTTTAAGTGTATATGTAAGGAATTCAAAGAGCAAATTGCCGATACAAACTTTGAAGGTTTTTGCCACTGTATGCTCTACTATAAGGAAAAGTAATATTATCACCTAATACCGCAATAAAATCTAATAGACTTATTTTATAATCGGAGGAATAAGGATGGCATCTAAACAATATGCTACCGTAGATAAAACAATTTGTGTTGCCTGCGGCGCTTGTGAGATAGCTTGTCCGTTAGGGGCAATAAAGGTACATAAAGGATGCTTTGCAAAGGTAGCAGAGGATAAATGTGTGGGATGCGGCAAGTGCGGGACGGTCTGCCCGGCAAACAGTATTAAGATAGAAAGCAGTATGAACATATGAAAGCAAAGAAAAAGCATTGGTATGATTACTTATGGATATGGTCAATCGTATATTTCGCACTCGGATTTTATAATATCCTCTTTGCCTGGCTCGGTATGATTGATTTCTTGCTGCCAATTATACTTGCAGCATTCGGCGGTAACAAGTTTTTCTGTAACCATCTTTGCGGCAGAGGGCAATTATATTGCAAGCTCGGTAGTAATTTCAAATGCTCACGAAACCAACCCACGCCGAAATGGATGGCTTCCAAATGGTTTCGATACGGTTTTCTAATATTTTTCCTTGCCATGTTCGCAAATTTGGTATTTCAGACCTTCCTTGTGGCAAGCGGTGCAGAAAGTCTGCGTGAAGTAGTCAAACTGTTTTGGACATTCCGTGTTCCGTGGGGATGGACATATTCGGAAAGCATATTTCCTGATTGGGTGGCACAGTTCAGCTTTGGCTTTTACAGTCTGATGCTTACGTCGCTTTTAATCGGTCTTATTGTTATGATTTTGTTTAAGCCAAGAACATGGTGTACTTTTTGCCCGATGGGAACTATGACCCAAACAATTTGCAAATTAAGAAACAGAAAAAACAATAAGTGATAACATCACATAACTCCGATTTCAAATCGGTTATAATAAAAATACAATAAAGTAAAGGAGAACACAAAAATGTCTGTTATTAAAATTAGTAAAGAAAATTTTGAAAGTGAAGTCTTGAATTCCAACAAACCCGTACTTCTCGATTTTTATGCCGATTGGTGCGGACCTTGCCGTATGATTGGCCCGATTGTATCAGAAATTGCGGAGAAAAGAAATGATGTCAAAGTTGGCAAAATCAATGTGGATGAACAACCGGAGCTTGCTGCCCAGTTTCAGGTAATGAGCATACCGATGCTCGCTGTAATAAAAAACGGGAAGCTCGCAAATCAGGTTGTAGGCTACAGAACGAAAGAACAAATAGAGGCAATGCTGTAAGGAGATAAATATGGGAAGCGGACAAGCTGTATACTATTTGAAGCAAATGGGCTACACAAGCGCAACAAATATCGGCGGCATTAGCAGCTGCCGTGGAAAGGTGATAAGATAGATGAAGGTTGTAATTGTAGGCGGTGTTGCAGGCGGAGCTACTGCGGCGGCAAGAATACGCAGGCTTGATGAGCAAGCGGAAATAGTTGTTTTTGAGCGTTCAGGATATATTTCCTACGCCAATTGTGGACTGCCGTACTACATCGGCGGCACCATTGAAGATGAAAACGATTTGACCTTGCAAACGCCTGAAAGTTTTTGGAAGCGTTTTTGTGTTAAGATGCATGTGCATCACGAGGTTACAGCAATTCACCCTGACAGCAAAACTATTACAGTCAAAAATCTTGAAACCGGCGCTGTCTTTACCGAGGGCTATGACAAGCTAGTGCTCTCGCCCGGCGCCAAGCCGATAAAGCCCAATTTTGACGGTGTTGACAGCCACAGGATATTTACCCTTCGCACCGTTGAGGATACGCTTAATATTAAAAAATTTGTGGATGAGCATCATCCAAAATCAGCCGTTGTAGTCGGCGGAGGTTTTATCGGAATCGAGGTCGTGGAAAATCTGCGTGAGCTTGGAATAGATGTAACTCTTGTGGAAGCTGCAGAGCAGCTTTTGGCTCCATTTGACAGCGATATTGCATCTTTCATACACGCAGAAATACGTAAAAACGGTGTAGACCTTATGCTCTCTCACTTTGTGGAAGGCTTTGTTGATACAAGCAGCGGTATTGATGTAATGCTCAAGGACGCTCCAACAATCCATACAGATTTAGTTGTTTTGGCAATAGGCGTTGTTCCGGAAAGTTCTCTTGCTAAACAAGCAGGTTTAGAGCTCGGCATCAAGAGCAGTATCCTTGTAAACGACAGAATGGAAACCTCTGCTCCAGATATTTATGCTGTTGGAGATGCGGTGCAAATAAAAAATTTTGTAACCAATACAGACACACTCATCTCTCTGGCCGGGCCTGCCAACAAGCAAGGCAGAATTGCTGCTGACAATATCTGCGGCGGTGACAGCCGTTACACAGGCTCTCAAAGCAGTTCGGTTATTAAGATATTTGATATGACTGCCGCCGCTACGGGTATTAACGAAAAAATCGCTAAATCTTTAGGTATTGCTTTAGATAAAGTCATTCTTTCTCCCATGAGCCATGCAGGATATTATCCCGGTGGTAAAATTATGACTATGAAGGTGCTGTTTGAAAAAGAAACCTACCGCATCCTAGGTGCTCAAATTGTAGGCTTTGAAGGTGTCGATAAGAGAATTGATGTGCTGGCAACCGCTATCCGTGCCGGTATGAAAGCATATGACCTTACAGAACTTGACCTTGCTTATGCTCCGCCGTATTCATCTGCAAAAGATCCCGTGAATATGGCAGGCTATATTATTGAAAATATAAAGAACGGTATTGTAAAGCAGTGGTATTATACGGATTATGAAGCGCTGTCCCGTGACGGTAACGTAACACTTCTTGATACACGCACACCGATGGAATACAGCATAGGCCATGCGGAAGGTTTTATCAATATTCCTGTTGACCAGCTTCGTGAACGTATTGACGAACTTGACAAAAGTAAGCCTGTGTATGTCATATGCCAAAGCGGGCTTAGAAGCTATATCGCAAGCAGAATATTAACAGGCAGCGGTTTTGATGCCTATAACTTTGCAGGTGGATTTAGATTCTATGAAGCAGTCTATAATGATAAAGCATTAAATAAAAAATCCACCCCTTGCGGAATGGATTACTGAAAAGAGAATATTTAAATTGTTTGCGGTTAAATCAAAGCTAAATTGGTCAAATAATAATTAAAAAAGCGTTGAGAATTTTTTAAAAAAACTCAACGCTTTGTTTTATCGTCTATAATCTTTTCAAGTCCGCCTTTGTCTATAATCTCAATCGTTCCTCTAGAGAGCAAGATAAGTCCTTTGTCCACAAAATATTTAAGCATTCGTGTTACCACTTCACGGGGGTTACCCAGGTGATTTCCGATTGCTTCGTGGGTAATCTTAAGAGTGTTAGTGCCTTCAATATTAGCTTCATTCAAAAGAAAAGCTGCAAGCCTTTTATCAAAGCTTTTCCACATCACCTGGTCTATCAGCCACATTACATCTGAAAAGCGGCTTGCCATAACCTCGTTTGTATAATTAGCAAGTGGTGCAGACTCCTCCATAATACTTTTGTAAACTTCTGATGGGATAACAAAAACCTCAGTGTCCTTTTCTGCGGTAATGGTAATATCAAACTGAATGCTGTTCATAATACAAGATGCTGAGAAAAGGCAAATATCACGCTCAAAAAGACGGTACAATGTAATCTCCCTGCCGTCATCGGATATAGTAAAAGCACGAAGCTGGCCAGACAGCACAAGGAAAAGCCCCGTGCAATCCTGGGATACATTATGCAATATTTCATTTTTGCTGAATTTACGAACAAAACCCGATTTTGCAAGTGTGTCTTGCTGAGATTTCGTCAGTTTATCAAATACAGGTAAGTATGTTAAGTAATTCATAAACGAGTCTCCTTTTTATGAATTTTAGCATAACATATTTTATGGCATATGTCAATAACGTTATTGACATATGCCATATATAGCGTTATAATTTGGGGTGAGGTGACAAAATGCCAAGACCAAAAAAATGTAGAAAGGTATGCCAAATGCCTAAAATCAGAGAATTTCAGCCTATAGGTAAAGAGTTGTGTCAACCTGCGGTAGTATTGTCTGTTGACGAATATGAAGCCATACGTCTAATAGATAAGCAGGGCTTTTCTCAAAAAGAATGCAGCAGATATATGCAAGTTGCAAGAACAACTGTACAGCTGATATATGACTCTGCCCGAAAAAAATTAGCTAATGCACTTGTAAGCGGACTACCGTTAAAAATAGAAGGCGGTGACTTTAAGCTGTGTGACGGTAAAGACAATTGCAAAGACTGCATAAAACACAACCGCAATTAAATAGCAATACCGCATGAAAACAGCAAAATGAACACCCACATTGTATAAAACAATTAAATTGTTAATTTTTTTATTTAGATACTAAACAATACTTGACAATAGTATAAAACCGTATTATAATTGGGATAAATAAAATAGTAAAGCGAGGGCTTATTAATGCAGTGTGAATTTGCCCGACAGTTTTTTGACATGCTTTCGGCAATAATGGCGGAGCAAAAAGTGCCGAGAGAATTTAGTGACGGCAAGCTTATATATCGAGCGGAAGCGGAGCTGCTTGAGAAAATTGAGCAGTATCCTAAAGCCAATGTAAGCAAGCTTTCAAAAATACTTAATGTAACCAAAAGCGCAGTAACCCAAATCAGCATAAAGCTATTAGATAAAGGCCTTATAGAGACCTACAGAGACCCGAAAAACAAAAAGGAAAAGTATTTTTGCCTGACTGACGCGGGGCTTAAGGCAAGAAAAGAAAGCGATAATCTAAACAGTATTGCGGCAAGCAGGCTGTGTCAGTATCTAAGAGGGCTTACGGACGATGAGAAAAATGCTATTTTGGAATTTATGCGGATTATGGGAAAATATCTGCCAATGTGCGCATTTAACTGCCAGTGCGATATAGGCGGTAAGTTGTGTTCGGCATGCGCTATTAAAAAGGGGGTTTAAACAATGCTGGAGCTTCAAAACATATCGTTTTCAGTTGCAAATGATAAGGGCTCACAAAACAAAGAAATTTTAAAGGATATAAACCTTAAGGTGGATAAGGATAGCTTTGTTGTAATCACCGGGCCAAACGGCGGCGGTAAATCCACCCTGGCTAAAATTATAATGGGGATTGAAAAACCCACTTCCGGGAAAATACTGTTTAAGGGCAAGGACATAACCGGTCTTGACATAAATGAGCGGGCCAAGCTTGGGATTGGCTTTGCTTTTCAGCAACCGGTGCGTTTTAAAGGCCTTACTGTAAAGGATTTGCTATACCTTGCCACACATAAGGAGATGGATACTGCTGAGCTGTGCACATATCTGTCCGAGGTGGGCCTGTGCGCGGCGGACTATATTGACCGCGAGGTAAACGCCAGCCTTTCCGGCGGTGAGCTTAAGCGTATTGAGATTGCAATGCTTAGAATACGCGGGGTTGACCTTTCGGTGTTTGATGAGCCGGAGGCGGGCATTGATTTATGGAGCTTTAATAATCTTATTAGAGTCTTTGAACAGATTAGGGACCAAAAGCATGGCGCGGTTATGATAATATCGCACCAGGAGCGGATTTTGGAGATTGCGGATAAGATAGTTGTAATATCCGGCGGCAGCATAACCGAATCAGGGCCAAGGGATGTAGTTTTGCCACAACTGCTTACCAACTCCTGCTCCTGTAAGTTTTTTAAAGCAAGGGGGTAACGAATAATGAATAACACAGTACAAAAAATTTTGAGCATGGTAGCTGACCTTAGAGGCACACCCAAGGGCGCATACAATATCAGGGTAGACGGCCAAAGTATTGGCCGGCAGAGCAGCCCGAATATCCAGATTAAACCCAAAGAAAACGGGTCAGGCATTGAGATTTATGTAAAGCCTAATACCAAAGGCGAGTTTGTGCATATACCCGTGGTGGTTGACAAAAGCGGGTTTACCGATATTGTTTACAATGACTTTTTTATCGGCGATGGCGCTGATGTTGACATAGTGGCTGGCTGCGGTATTCATAACGATGGCACCCACCTGTCCCAGCACGACGGGATTCACACTTTCCATCTGGGCAAGGGCGCAAAAGTGCGGTATGTGGAAAAGCACTATGGTGAAGGCGGCGGCAGCGGCGAGCGGGTGTTAAACCCTGTTACTGTACTACATTTAGAGGAAGACAGTTATCTTGAAATGGAGACTGTGCAGATTGAAGGGGTGGACTCCACTAAGCGGGTCACCAAAGCTGACCTTAAGGACCGCGCCCAGCTGGTCATAAAAGAAAAAATAATGACCAGCGGCAAGCAGGAGGCCACTACCGAATTTGAGGTGAGCCTTAACGGCAAGGACTGCAGCACTAATTTAATATCCCGCGCTGTGGCAAAAGACAACTCATACCAGTGCTTTTATTCAAAAATTGACGGCAACAACGCCTGCGCCGGGCACTCTGAGTGTGACGCCATTATAATGGACAAGGCCCTTATAAAAGCAGTGCCCGAGATTACTGCAAACCATGTGGACGCCTCACTTATTCATGAGGCCGCAATCGGCAAAATCGCCGGTGAGCAGATTACAAAGCTTATGACACTGGGCCTTTCCCGCCAGCAGGCAGAAGAGCAGATTGTGCGTGGATTTTTAAAATAAAATATTGTGTGGTTTTTAAAAATTAAGGCCGGCAGGGTAATACCCTGCCGGCCTTTTAATTATCTTCAATCAGCATTGTCCTCATCTGCTGTTCAGTTATGTTATTTTTAGCACCATAGTTTATCCAATATCCTTTAGAAGCAGAAAGGAAAATACCCTTGGTAAGCGGCATTGTTACTTTAAGTGAAACAGGGTGTTGGGCTTTAATAGCGCGGCGCAGCTTTGAAATTTTTTGTTTTACCAGCCCTGCAAACGGGGTTGTGAGAATCGCCTCGCCAGAGCCTATACTAAGCGATGAACCAAAAGTGTACCCGTTTTGGCTGCAAAACAGCTTTATCATCTCAATTGCGACATAATTCTGTTTTGGCTCCAAAAACCCGCAGTTTACAATCACATGTACCACAGGCTTTCTGCTTAAAGTAAGATTTTCAAGTTCTATAAGCCAACTTAAAAGCGACTGCGGCAGCGAGTCCACATACAGCCCGAATACCAGCAGCATATCCGTTGACTGGCCAATTACCTTTAATGCGTTTTTTGGGTCTTTTGTATTTGCATTATACTCAAAGACATCACCGCTATAAAAGCTTTTAAATATCTCAATATACTTTTTCGAGTTAGACACTTTTGCACGCGGGCTTGAATTTACAATCAGCATCCCTGCCATTTTAATACCTCTCTCCTAATAGCGGCATGCACATTTTGTGCATCTGTAAAAACCACCCTCCAGCTGTTAAAGACCATATTGTTTGCATTTCTTGAAACCATTTTTTCAAATAACTTTTTTTCAGCCGCATCCTTTGCGCCATACGCGATTATTACAGCGTCCTTTGGTTCTACATTGCGCTGAATATGATGTATCTCACCATTGTAAACACGCATAAATGCCTGCTGTATGGGGATAGCCCGCTCAAGCATTGTTTTCATTATAATATCATAACCGCCATACCTTACCCGGCTTACATAAATAAGCTTTTTGCTTTTAGCTATAACAGGGTATACTTTAATAGCATCGTCCCTTATTACACACTTACCAGGGGTCTTAACCCAGCACCCAAAACAGCCTATGCAGTTTGAAATTTTAAGCTTTGTAAGGTCGATATAACAGTTATCTTGTAAATCGGGCAAATCGTCCGGCAGCTCCATATCGCTCATTAAAAGATTCATCTGCTACCACCTAAATAATTTTTTATTATATTTTTCCCAAACTTTAAACTATTATTTAAAGTCAAATAAGTTTATAGCCTCATAAAACGAATCTACAACAAAATCAGCTGTTTTTTCAATCTGCTCGCGGCTGCTTTCATTATTGCTGTCCATAATAGCCAGCACTTTAAAGCCAGCGCTTTTAGCTGTTTTCATTGCAAAAAACGAATCCTCAAAAACCAACGTGCTGTCCTTAGGCGTGCCTAAAAACTCAAGCGCTTTTAGATATATAAGCGGCTGGTCCTTACCAGCACCTACATCTGTGCAGGTGAGTATTTTATCAAAAAAGCCTAGAATTTTGTTGTTTTCCAGCGCGTCTGCTGCCATTTTCTGCTCAGTGGCTGTGGCAATGCACATGCGCACACCTCCTTTAGACAGCTTTAAAAGCAGCTCCCGCACACCCGGCTTTGCCTTAACTTCATCCCTGTAAAGGCCGCCAACCAGCTCGTGCGTCAGCTTTAAAACCGTGTCAAAATCATCTTCTGTTTTGTACTCTTTCTTAAAATAATCCACCGCCTGCCTAAGGCTTAATGTGCTGATAGCCTTTTCCAAATCCGGCCTCGGTGTAATCCCCTTTTGCTCAAGATACCGCCTTGCAATCCCGTCCCATACATACATGGAATCCAAAAGAGTACCATCCAAATCAAAAATTGCACCTTTTATTTTCATTTACTTTTCTTCTCCGTAAATGCCTGAGTATACTGCAGGCTCATTTTATCCACGTCAAGGCGTGCCTCAATACCGATAGGAAGCACCGCCCTGTTTGCACCATGGCCAAAATCATCCGTCTTTACCACTGGAATATTATAAGCCTTTGCAATCCTACTTAAAATATTATCTACCTCACTGTACTCCGATAGCGCATAATGCCCCCATATAAGGCCGCTGACGTTTTTAAAAAATCCGCTTTGCTCAATATATGAAAAGTATCGGCTTACAGCAGCGGGTTTATTAAAACGTATGTTATCCTCTAAAAACAAAATGTATTTTTGGTCTTTATTATATGTAAAATACTTAGAGGTGCAAAACAGCGCAAAATTTAAAAGATATCCGCCAATCATGCATCCATAAGCTGTTCCGCCGTTTATTTTTACCCATTTACTGTTCGGGATATGGCTCTTACAATCGGCCTGCAAAAACGCCCTTTCAAAACAGCCAATATTATACTCGCTCTGCCCACACAGCGCACTTGGCGACATGCCGTAAAATGTCACAAGCCCGCTCATGCTTGTAACAGCGCATAAAATGGAGGTGCTGTCGCTGTAAGAACAAATAATCTTTTTGCTTTTTAAAATGGCGCCGTAATCTATAAGATCTAGTATTTCAAGGCTTACTTCCCCGCCGCCAAACAACAGCATGTCAACACTTTCATCCTTAATAGCGGCATTAAAATCTTCCGCCCGCTCCAAAGCCGTGGCAGCATACTGGTCAGTATCTAAAAACGTATTTTTGCCAAACTTTACTTTAAACCCTAACTGCTCAATCTCTGCGGCAGCCTTTTTCCCCTCCTGCTCTGTCAGCTTATACGCCGGCGCAATAATCATAATTGTGCCGCCCTTGTCTAACATTTTAGGCCTTATAAACATTTTAACCTCCCTTTTTAATATTTAGTCCAAATTATAACATACTACTTATCATAGCCGCATTATACCTGTTTGTCAACAACGAAATCATTTTCAATCAATTTATTTCATTTTTTGAAAGAAAATGATTGACAAAGTGAAAAAAGGGTGTTATAATGATTACAAATTAAGAGAAAGGCGGAAGCCTTAGTGATTAAAGAACAAAGGTATAATCAAATAATAGACTATTTATTTAAGCATGGCACAGCCACCATCAGCCAGCTTACTGAGAGCCTCGGGGTATCGGAGGCGACTGTGCGGCGTGACCTTATTGAGCTTAGCAACAGCAAAAGAATTGTAAAGGTTCACGGCGGGGCAATGCTCCCAAAAAGCAAGCTGCTTACAAGCGAGGATGATTTAAAGCTAAAGCAGTCGTTAAGCAGTAAGGAAAAGCAGGAAATAGGCAGATACGCGGCACGGCTTATAAATGACGATGATTTTGTATTTATTGACGCCGGCTCAACCTGCTCGTATATGATAGATTATATCCCAAAGACAAACGCGGTATTTATAACAAACAGCCTTGAAAATATAAAAAAGCTTTGCATGCGCGGATTTAATGCTATGATAGCCTGCGGATACTATAAGCCGGTAACTGACGCAGTTGTAGGGGCTGATACGCTGGGATTTTTAAAACGCTTTAATTTTTCCAAATGTTTTATCGGGGTAAACGGCATATCAGCTGAGGCCGGTTATACCACGCCCGACCCGGCGGAGGCTTCTATTAAAGGCTTTGTTATGGAACACTCTTATATGAGCTATGTTCTGGCTGACAGGAGCAAATTTAACAAAATATACCCAACCTCCTTTTCAGCAATACCAAAAGCGTGTATTATAACTGACCGGCTGTCCGATACCAAGTTTAATAATCTCACAGTAGTAAAGGAGACCTCTATATGATTTATACAATCACATTCAACCCTGCGCTGGACTATGTGCTAAAGCTGGACAGCTTTGAGCCGGGCTGCGTAAACCGCACTGTAAGCGAGCATATGCTTTGCGGCGGCAAGGGCATAAACGTATCGCACGTGCTTAAAAATCTGGGCGTTGAAAGTGTGGCGCTGGGATTTATCGCCGGATTTACGGGGGATGAGCTCAAACGCGGGCTGGACCAAATGGGCGTTAAAAGCGATTTTGTAAAGCTTAGCGAGGGATTTTCCCGCATTAACATTAAAATCAAAACTAAGACTGAGACAGAGATAAACTGCCAAGGACCGAATATAAGTGAAAAAGCGATTAACATGCTTTTTGAAAAGCTGGACCATTTAAAATCAGGTGACATACTTGTGCTTGCTGGCAGCATACCCCAAAGCCTGCCGGGAGATATCTATGAAAAGATACTGCACAGGCTGGACGGCAGGGGTGTATACGCGGTTGTGGACGCAACTGGAAAGCTGCTTTTAAATGTGCTTAAATACCGCCCATTTTTAATAAAGCCAAACCATATTGAGCTGGGCGAGGTATGCTCAAAAGACCTCAAAGGTGCTGAGCTTGACACCATTGCCGGCTGTGCCAGGCAGCTTATTGACAAAGGCGCCCAAAACGTGCTTGTATCCATGGCGGGTGACGGTGCGCTGTTTGTGCCAAAAACCGGGGATGTAATCTATCAGCCCGCGGCAAAAGGCAAGGTCAAAAACTCAGTCGGCGCGGGTGACTCAATGGTGGCGGGATTTATCGCGGAATATTTCAGGTCAAAAGACCCTGTCCTTGCCATTAAATATGCGACAGCCGCGGGAGGTGCCTCTGCCTTCTCAGAGGATTTTGCGACATGTGACGCAGTAGAGAAGCTGCTGCGTACATTATAAAAATAAAAAACAGAAAGGAAGTTTGTAAAATGGCAATTATCGATTTATTAAAACCCCAGGGCATACGCCTTAATGCAAGCCTTGCTGATAAGGGACAAGCAATTGACCTGCTTGTAAAGCTTCATCAGTCGTGCGGCAACTTAAAAGATAAAGAGCTGTACAAAAAGGACATACTTGCAAGAGAGCAGATGGGTACAACCGCAGTTGGCAACGGCATTGCCGTACCACATGCGAAAAGCGCAGGGGTGCTGCGCGCCGGGCTGTGCGCTGTTACAGTCAAAGGCGGGGTGGATTATAGTGCTCCTGACGGCAAAAACTCGGACATAATATTTATGATAGCCGCGCCGGACGGGCAGACGGATGAGCACCTGGAGATGCTTAGCCGGCTTATGACAATGCTTATGGACGATGAGTTTTGCAACAAGCTGCGCAGCGCTAAGACCCCGGACGAATTTTTAAAGTATATCAGTGAGCAGGAAAAGCTTAAATACCCGGAAAATGATGAGAGTGCTGCCCCCAAAACAAGCGGCGGGTATAATATTCTGGCGGTCACCGCCTGCCCTACCGGCATTGCACATACTTATATGGCAGCCGAAGCGCTGGAAAAAGCGGGCGCTAAGATGGGCATAAGGCTCAAAGCGGAGACCCAGGGCTCAGGCGGTGCCAAAAATGTGCTCACAAAAGACGAGATTGCAAATTGTGAGGGCATTATAATCGCCGCTGATAAAGACGTAGACCTTTCAAGGTTTTCTGGAAAGCCGGTGCTGAGGGTGCCGGTATCAGAGGGCATTAATAAGCCTGAAGCGCTTATAGAGCGTATTCGCAGCGGCAGCATTGCAGTCTATCACGGCAACGGCAGTGACGCTGACCAGTCTGACAGCGGCAGCGAGAGCTTTGGGCGCAGGACCTACAAGCAGCTTATGAACGGCGTTTCACACATGCTGCCGTTTGTTATAGGCGGCGGTATCATGATAGCGCTTGCGTTTCTGTTTGACTCGGGCGCGGTAAATGACAGCAACTATGCGGACTTTGGTACAATAACTCCGCTTGCCTCCTTCTTTAAAAACATAGGCAACACCGCGTTTGGGTTTATGCTGCCGATACTGGCAGGATATATTGCAATGAGCATTGCGGACCGGCCGGGCCTTGCCATAGGCTTTGTCGGCGGTGCAATAGCGGTTTCGGGCGCGACATTTACAAGCCCTGCCGGCACAGATGTATCAGCTGGATTTTTAGGCGCATTGGTAGCGGGCTTTGCAGGCGGTTATCTAATGCTGGGCATGCGAAAGGTATGTGACAAGCTGCCCAAAGCGCTTGAGGGCATTAAGCCGATACTCATTTATCCGCTGATTGGTATTATTTTAATAGCTGTTGTAATGTGCGCGATAAACCCGTTTGTCGGCTGGCTGAACACCGCTATTTTCAACGGCCTAAACTCAATGGGTGAAGTGAGCAAGGTACTGCTTGGCATTGTACTTGCAGGCATGATGGCAATAGACATGGGCGGGCCGTTTAATAAGGCTGCGTATGTATTTGGTACTGCAACCCTTACCGCTGCGGCAGGCGCTTCTGACATCATGGCCGCGGTTATGATAGGCGGCATGGTTCCACCTATCGCAATAGCACTTGCAACCACATTCTTTAAAGACCGCTTTACAAAGGACGAGCGCAAGGCGGGGCCTGTAAACTATATCATGGGCTTATGCTTTATAACCGAGGGTGCTATCCCCTTTGCCGCATCCGACCCATTAAGGGTGCTGCCCTCCTGCATTGTCGGCAGTGCGGTCGCCGGCGGGCTGTCAATGTTTTTCGGCTGTGCACTTCCAGCACCACACGGCGGCGTGTTTGTGTTCCCTGTAATGCAAAACGCACTGTGGTACTGCCTAGCACTAGTAATAGGTTCTGTTGTAGGCATGCTTATGCTGCGCCTGCTTAAAAAGAAAGTTGAGGTAAGGTAAATTGGTAAGCAAAACTGTAAAGGTAGTTAACAAAGCCGGCTTTCACATGCGCCCGGCCAGCCAGTTTGTAAATGAGATGGGCAAATTTCAGTCGTCCATTACAATTGAGTTTGGCGGCAGGAGTATTGACGCTAAAAGTATTATGAGCGTTATGAGCGCATGCATAAAATACGGTTCGGAAATCGAAATACGCTGTGACGGGCCGGACGAGCAGCAGATGCTGGACAAGGCAGTCGGCATGATAGAGTCCGGCTTTGGCGAGGAGTAATAGTTAAGGGGCGGGCATAAGCCCGCCCCTTTACAGAAAAGAGGTATTGAAATGTATCATGGTATTGGGGCGTGCGGCGGAGTAGGCATTGGCCGCGCGGTTGTGATAGGTAGCAAAAGCCTTGACTATTCCAGCGTCCCCTTTTCAGGGGCGGAAAATGAAAAGGCGCGTTTTGACAAGGCCGCAAAACAGTTTATAGACGATACCCAGAAGCTTGCAGAGGCAGTCGGCAAAAACGCCGGCGACAAGCAGGGCGAGATTTTGCTGGGCCAGATTACAATGCTTGGTGACCCGCAGGTAAAAGAGCAGGTCTACGCCGGCATTGACGGCGGCGCCACTGCCGAGGCCGCATCTGACAGCACACTTAGTATGTTTGCCCAGATGTTTGAGAGCATGGACGACGAGATGATGCGCCAGCGCGCAAGCGATATACGCGACCTTAAAAGCCGGCTTATATCAATACTTATGGGGGCAAAGGATTTAAGCCTTAATACCCTTGAGGCGGGCAGTGTAATTGTGGCAAATGATTTGACACCGTCCATGACCGCTGGTATTGTCCCTCAAAACGTAAACGGAATTGTGACCCAGGTGGGAGGTGTCACCTCGCACTGTGCAATAATTGCACGCAGCATGCAGATACCGGCGGTGTTAAGTGTTGAAAATGCGCTGAAACATATTAAGGACGGCGATGTACTTATAGTGGACGGCGACAGCGGCAATGTAATTTTAAACCCTGATGATGGCCAGCTTAAGCAGTACCAAAGCCGGCTTGAAAAGCTAAATAAAGAAAAAGAGGCGCTTTTGGAGTTTAAGCATAAGCCAACGCTGACTGCTGACTCAAAAAAGGTAGAGCTGTTATGCAATATCGGCAGTGACAAGGACTGTGATATTGCGCTGGATAGTGGCGCTGAGGGTGTAGGGCTGTTTAGGACCGAGTTTTTGTTTATGGACCGCAGCTCAATACCAAGCGAGGATGAACAGTTTGAGGCGTACAAAAAAGTAATAAGCGCTTTTGGCGGCAGAGAGGTAATACTGCGCACGCTGGACATCGGCGGGGACAAGGATTTACCCTACCTTCAGCTGCCCAAAGAGGAAAACCCGTTTTTGGGCTGGCGCGCAATACGATACTGCCTTGAAAAAACCGATGTTTTTACCACACAGCTTCGCGCAATACTTAGGGCCAGTGCGTACGGAGGGGCCAAGATACTGCTGCCGATGGTAAGCTGCCTGGACGAGCTTTTAAAAGCGCGTGAAATTTTAAAGGCTCAAATGCAAAGCCTTGATAAAGAGGGCATCAAGTATAACCCTGACATTCAGGTAGGGGTTATGATTGAGACCCCGGCGGCGGCGCTGATTTCGGACATACTTGCAAAGCACGCTGACTTTTTCTCAATAGGAACTAATGACCTTACCCAGTATGTCATGGCGGTGGACCGCGGAAACAGCAAAGTTTCATACCTCTATTCACCGCTGCAGCCGTCAGTGCTGCGGGCAATTAATCTCACTATCCAAAACGCGCACAGTGCCGGCAAACCTTGCGGCATGTGCGGTGAGGCCGCGGCCGATAAACGGCTTATCCCGCTGCTTATCGGGTTTGGGCTGGATGAGTTTTCAGTCTCCCCTGCCGCGGTTGCTAAAACCCGCAGAGAAATTTCACGCTATACAGCCAAAGACGCAGCAGAGCTCGCTAAAAAGGCGCTAAAGCTTGAGAGCGAGGAGTTAATAGTAAAGCTTTTGGACGAGTACACAAACTAGCGGTGTCATCACATCGTCAACTTTTTTAAAGCTGATATAATTGGTATGCTTACCTGGCATTACCGTTGCGGTATGGGTTATGGGCTGGTATAATATATGTATGGAACGCATTATATTACATTCAGACCTTAATAACTTTTACGCGTCAGTGGAATGCCTTTACAACCCGCAGCTGCGCCAAAAGCCGGTTGCGGTGGCGGGCGATTTGGAAAAGCGGCACGGGATTGTGCTTGCTAAAAACGAGCTTGCTAAAAAATACGGGGTCGCCACTGGCGACCCTTTATGGCTTGCGCAGAAAAAGTGCAAGGACATAGTTTTTACACCGCCGCACTTTGAGCGGTATCTTGAATACTCGGCCATTGCAAGAGAGATTTACAGCGATTTTACTGACCAGGTGGAGTCATTTGGGCTGGACGAGTGCTGGCTGGACGTAACTGCGAGCACAGCGCTGTTTGGCAGCGGGCGCGAGATTGCGGACAAAATCCGCGCACGGATAAAGCGTGAGCTGGGGGTTACAGCCTCGGTTGGGGTAAGCTTTAACAAAATATTTGCAAAGCTTGGCAGCGACATGAAAAAGCCGGACGCCACTACGGTTATAGACCGCAGGCGGTTTAAAGAGCTGGTCTGGCCGCTGCCAGTGGGCGAGCTGCTGTATGTGGGCCGCGCCACCCGCTCAAAGCTTTTAAACTACGGTATTGACACAATCGGAAAGCTGGCCGCTGCAAACCCGCGGTTTTTGCAAAACCGGCTGGGTAAGATGGGGATTATACTGCACAGGTTTGCAAACGGGCTGGACTGCTCGCCAGTATCCAACATCGGGGCTAAAAGCCTTATAAAGTCAATCGGTAACAGTACTACCGCACCGCATGACCTTGTAAGCGATGAACATATAAAGATAACGCTTTATGCGCTGTGCCAAAGCGTATCCGCACGCATGCGCGAGCTGGATTTTTACTGTAGGACAGTACAGATTAGCGTGCGGGACAATAAGCTTGAAAGTGTGCAGCTGCAAAAAAAGCTTGAAACGCCCTGCCGCACCTGCAAAGCGCTGTTTGAGGCGGCTTTTGAGCTTATAAAAACTCGGTACCCAGGCAAAAATCCCATACGCAGCATTGGGGTAAGAGCCTGTGACTTGTTTGTACAGCAAAGCGTGCAGCTGTCCATGCTGGACAATGTAAAGCGCCTGCAGAAGGCGGAAGTTTTAGAAAGCACGCTGGATAAACTGAGAGAAAGGTTTGGCCCTTTTGCAGTTGAACGCGGAATTATGCTTGCGGACAGGTCACTCTCAAGCATTAGCCCAAAAGATGACAATATTATACACCCAATAGGATTTTTTAAATAGCAGAATTTTTAAAATTAAATACACAATACGCCTGGTTTTCAAATTAAAGCGCATACTCACCGTCCCTTTTACAAAAACTAACTGACAGGGGCGGTTTTTTGCGTAAAAAAGTTTTTGTGAGTGTGTATGCACATTTTGATACCGAGGGTGAGATAACACCGCTGTCACTTATCTACAGCGATGGTTTTGAATATGAGATTGATGAGGTGCTGGACAAGTGCCGCGCCGCAAGCCTTAAAGCAGGCGGAATAGGTACGCGCTACACTATAAGAATTAAAAATAAAGTAACATATCTGTATTACGAAAACCCGCGCTGGTTTGTGGAGGGCAAAGCTTAAAAATTCCATTAATTTCAAAGCGCTTAGAGGTATAAACCGAGTTATTCAGTCAATACTAATGCTGGGATAAGGAGTTGTTATGATGAATAATAACAAAAAAGAAGAAGGTAGTAAAAAGCTCTTTAATGATGAGTTTACAGTTGCATCAGCAACAGAATGTACAGGGCTTATACCCTCATCGCCGGAAACAGAATCACAAGTTGATTCATACAGCGAGATTTATCATATTCCGCTTGCTGATAGCTATAAGCACGGCAAGCGGAACCAAACCTCCAAAAATAATCCGGCAAAATGATTATCCTAGCCGCCCAGAACAGGGCGGTTACATATTTTATGATGCTTACTTAGAAGGCTTATTTGTATCAAGCTTTTACATAATTGCTGACTATATAGGACATCCAGCTGTAACCGGCTTGGAAGTCCTTGTTTTTTATCCATACAAAAAACGCATTGAAAAAGATTAATAATAGGTATTAGACATTTAAGCAAATGCGTTCTATAATAATAACTGAAAAATATAAAAGGCGGGTTGGAATAAGGAGGTTATGTCAGGATGGAATACACAAAACTAGGCAATTCAAATTTGACTGTATCCCGTATCTGCATGGGCTGTATGGGATTTGGTGACCCCAGCAATGGCCAGCACAGCTGGACGCTGGACGAGGAGCACTCCCGTAAGATCATCCGCAGGGGGCTGGAGCTTGGAGTGAATTTTTTTGATACCGCCATTGCCTACCAAAGCGGCACCAGCGAGCAGTATGTGGGCCGCGCCATCCGGGATTTTGCCAAACGGGAAGATGTGGTACTGGCCACCAAGTTTCTGCCACGCACGCAGGAGGAAATTGCCGCAGGTGTTACCGGGCAGCAGCATATTCAAAACATGATTGACACCAGCTTACGCAATTTGGGGATGGACTATGTGGATCTATATATCTATCACATGTGGGACTATGAGACACCACTTTACGACATAATGGATGGGCTAAACCGCTTAGTTAAAGCGGGAAAGGTCCGCTATATTGGAATTTCCAACTGCTTTGCCTATCAGTTGGCCAAGGCCAACGCATTAGCTGAAAAAGAAGGGTTTGCCAAGTTTGTTTCTGTTCAGGGGCATTACAATCTGATTTTCAGGGAAGAAGAACGCGAAATGGCCAAGATGTGCGCTGAAGACAACATCGCAATGACCCCTTACAGTGCGCTTGCCGGAGGCAGACTTTCCAAGCGCCCTGGCGAGACATCTAAGCGGCTGGAAACGGACAGCTATGCTAAATTCAAGTATGATGCAACTGCCAAGCAGGATGCTGTGATTATCAATCGGGTGGCTGAGCTGGCAGAAAACAAGGGCGTATCCATGACTCAAATATCCTTAGCCTGGCTGTTGGCTAAGGTGACCTCACCCGTGGTTGGTGCTACCAAGCTTCATCACATTGAAGGTGCAGCAAAAGCGGTGGAGCTTACCCTGACGGCCGAGGAAATTAAATATCTCGAGGAAGCGTATGTTCCACACAAGCTGGTGGGCGTTATGGCACAGAACACGCCTGCAGCAACTAAAGAACAGCATGTTTGGTCTACCGGCAATCAAGCTATTGAAAAAAGCTTATGAATAAAACACTTCTAAATATAGAACGTTGCAAAATCTATTGAGCTTACAGGCATTATATAATTAATAGCCTCCCTTATATTATCTGCATAAGATAGATATAAAGGGAGGTTTTAATTTGGAATACAACAGAGAAAAAGCGGTTGAGTACGCACATAAATGGGCCTTTGAGCGAAATCCGGCCTATTATAATTTTGAAGGCATAGGCGGTGACTGCACAAACTTCATATCCCAATGCATACATGCAGGAGGTGCACCCATGAATTACACAAAGGATGTAGGCTGGTACTACTCATCCCCCAACAACCGCAGTGCGGCATGGAGCTCAGTTCACTACTTATACAAATTTTTGACCACTAACAAGGGCGTGGGCCCATACGGCAAGGAGGCACCAATCACAAGCGCAGAGATAGGCGATGTTATCCAGCTCAGCTTTGACGGGAATATATTTGCGCATTCACTTTTTATAGTCAATATCACTGACCAGTACGGCCTTAGTGCAATCCGCACTGCCACCCACTCCTTTAACGCTGATAACCGCCCGGTAAGCACCTATAATTTTGAGCTTTTAAGGCTTATCCATATTGAGGGAATCAGAAATTAGGGCGCCGAAAGTTTTTGGCTGCATATTTGTCCACCTTTGCTCATAGGATATACAAGATAATAAAGGAGGGATAAACTATGCAGAATGAAAAGCCGGTACAGCATGCCCCACACAACGTGATTTTGGAGAATAGAAAAAAGGTGTCCATTACTGGAGTGCTGGACGTTGACAGTTTTGACGAGCAAAATGTGGTTGTACTATGTGAGCTGGGGGTCCTTATTATAAAGGGCGAGGATTTGCATATTAACCGCTTGAACGTCGAGAGTGGCGATGTCAGCGTTGAGGGCGAGATAAACTCGTTAAGTTACACTCAGATTGGGGATAAAAAAGCGGGCGGCGTATTCCGCAACCTGTTTAAATAATGGAAATTTCAGTTGCTAACCAAAGCCTTGTATTCCTCTTTTCAGTGCTTATCGGATGCGCAATCGGTGTGGTTTATGACATATTCCGGATTTTAAGGATTGTCATACCACACGGCACCGTGCTGACCTTTATTGAAGACTTTATTTTCTGGGTTATAGCAATGTGCGTTGCGTTTTGGTTTTTGCTTATGTTTAATAACGGCCAGGTACGCTGGTATTTACTGCTGGGGTTTATCAGCGGGTTTACAATTTACATAAACACGCTGGGCGTACTGGTCATAATGCAGGCAAAGTTTATAGTGCGGATTTTAAAAGCAATACTGCATTTTATTTTAATCCCGTTTTTGTTTTTAGCAAAGCAAATTTGTAAACTTTTTTCGTTTTTAGGTAAAAAAATAAAAAAACCCTTTATTTTTATGAAAAAAAGATGTATCATAATATTAACTAACCTAAAAAGGAAATTTAAACGAAAAGGCGGGAAAAAGCGTGACGGCAAAAAAAAGAAAAGCAGGCATACTGTTTAAGCTTGCAATAGCTGTGTTTGCCATTTATGTATTGTCTACCTTTGTCAGTCTGCAATTCCAAATAAATTCAAAAAAACAGCAGCTTACCGAAATCAATGATAAGATTGCGCAGGAAAACGCCAAAAAAGATGAACTTACTGAAATACTCAATGCTGAAATTGATGAGGAATATATCGAAAAAATTGCGCGCAGCCTGGGCTATGTTAACCCCGACGAAAGGATTTATGAAAGTATAACAGATTAAAAGAGCTTTTGGCCCTAGGGCCAAAAGCTGTTTTTTTGGAAAGGATGTATTTAATGAGAGAGATTGATGTGGCGGTTATAACCGAAACTGTGGCAGAGCTTTGCATACAGTCAAACCTTGAGCTTTCAAAGTCAATGCAAAGCTGCATTGAATGCAGCGCTAAAAAAGAGCAGTCCGAGCTTGGAAAACACGTTTTTGACGTAATAAGGCAAAACCTTGACACTGCTAAAAGCGAAAAGCTGCCCATATGTCAGGACACCGGCATGGCGGTTGTGTTTGCAGAGCTGGGGCAGGACCTGCATATAACCGGCGGGCTTTTAAATGACGCCATAAATAAAGGCGTGGCACTGGGATATGAGCGCGGTGCGCTGCGCAAGTCCATAGTGGCTGACCCGCTGCGCCGGGTTAACACCGGTGACAACACACCCGCTGTTATACATTTAACACTTGTCAAGGGAGATTCTCTAAAGATAACTGTTGCGCCCAAGGGCTTTGGCAGCGAAAATATGAGCGCTGTTAAAATGTTTACACCGTCCGCCACCGAAGATGATATAGTGGGCTTTGTATGTGATACAGTAAAAAAAGCAGGCAGTAACCCCTGCCCGCCTATCACAGTGGGCGTTGGCATCGGCGGAGATTTTGAAATGTGCACTATAATCTCAAAAAAGGCACTTATCCGCGGTGCCTCAAGCCGGAATCCGGATGAGTATTACGCAAACCTTGAAAAGCGCATGCTGGACAATATAAATAAGCTGGGGATTGGCCCGCAGGGCTTTGGCGGCAGCCAGACGGCGCTGTATGTAAACATCGAAACTTTTGCAACACACATCGCCGGCCTTCCTGTTGCGGTAAATATCGGCTGCCATGTCACCCGACATAAATCGGTTGTGCTATAATGCTAATTATTTTTCAAAATCATAACCTTTTATACATAAAATTGACTTGATTTTATGGTTTAAATATGTTATGATAAAAATAACAAAGATAAGGAGGCATTAGCTATGAAAATAACTATTGTAGGCCGAAAAGTAACAGTTAGAGACAAGACAAAAAATATTATTGAGAAAAAGCTCACCCGCCTCAATAAATTTTTCTCAGGTGAGGCCAGTGCTGTTGTCACAATTTCTCAGACCAGGCAAAATGTCAATGTTGAGGTGACAGTGACTGACAAGGGCATGCTGTTCAGGGGTGAGCGCTCAGGCAGGAATGAGACCTGCTGCATTGATGAGATTATAGATATTCTCATCCGCCAAATCCGCAAAAACAAGACAAGGCTTGAAAAACGCCTTTATGAGGGTGTTACAATGCAGTTTGATAACGAGTATATTGACGAGGAGGATTATAACGTTATCAAAACCAAAACTGTATTTTTAAAGCCTATGGATGTGGAGGAGGCCATTTTGCAGATGAACATGCTGGGCCATACCTTTTTCCTCTTTATTGACGCGGCAAGCGAAAAACCCTGTGTAGTATACAAACGGCTGGACGGCGATTATGCTGTGCTGGAACCGGAAAATCTTTAAATTATAAAATGAGCGGGCGCAAAATGCGCCCGCTTGGTTTTTAAAAACAGAGCCGCATAAGCCCACGTGGTTTAAAAACAGAGCTGCATAAGCCTACTTGGTTTAAAAACAGAGCTGCATAAAGCCCACTTGGTTTAAAAACAGAACTGCATAAGCCTACTTGGGTTAAAAACAGAGCCGCATAAGCCTACTTGGTTTAAAAACAGAGCCGCATAAGCCTACTTGGTTTAAAAACAGAACCACGAAAATGCGCCCGCTTGGTTTTAAAAATTCCCAACTGGCTTTTAAAAAAAACAGGGCCGCATTATGCGACCCTGTTTTATTTTTTAGTCTTTTAGCGGGACACCGTGTGCATCCACTTTTATACTGCCAGCGAGAATCATAATACCCTCAATAAATCCCCAAAGGCTGGCTATACCACAGGTAAAAATTGTAAGTATAAGCTGGATAACAGCTTTTGTAGTAAACCCAAGATAGAAGTTATGTACTCCCCATCCGCCTAAAAACAGGCCTAAAAGACCAGCGGCGATTTTGGATTTCTGTACAGCAGCATTTTGCTGCATTGCAGGCTGTGCAAACTGCATGCCACAGGTAGCACAAAACGCCGCGCCCGGCTCTACTTTGGCTCCGCAATTAGGGCAAAAGTTATTGCCCACTCCCCTAACTGTGCCGCAATTAGGGCAGGATGCTACAGCATCGTCCAGTTGATTGCCACAATTTTTACAAAACATAACATACCTCCGAAAAAGTATTATAGACAACCAGTCGAAAGCGGCGTAATATCCCCTCCCGCTTCTGCCTATCCTAATTTATTATATTCTAACACTTATACACTAAGAAGTCAATAGTAAAAAATCATCTATAAGCCAAAAGAATAAAAATAAAAAACACAGCCCGCACATTTATGTGCGGGCTGTATCTGTTGACAAAAATTAAGCCTCTTGCTGCTCCTTAATCTTGGCGAAGCATTCGCTGCAATATACCGGTCTATCCTCAGTGGGCTTAAAAGGTACCTTTGCCTCTTTGCCGCACTCAGCGCATACTGCGTCGTAAAGCACCCGCGCATTCCTGGCGGCTTGCTTTTTAGCGTCTCTGCAGGCCTTGCATCTCAGCGGCTCGTTCTGAAAGCCTTTTTCAGCGTAAAATTCCTGCTCGCCGGCAGTAAATACGAATTCCTCGCCGCAGTCTTTGCATACTAGTTTTTTGTCCTCGAACATGTGCTTTTACCTCTCTCATGGTATAAAAAATTTTTACCCTTAACGGAATTGAACCGTCCCCTCTGTTACCAGCGCTCCGCCACAAAGCTTTTTGGGTCTATATTACTTTAAAATTTATTTGCTATTAATCTACTGTGCCAACTTTTTGCGTATTCTAAAAATTGCGTTTTCTACCGCTTTTTTATCCCTGCCCAGCCGGCTCGAAATTTCCATATTGGTTAAGCCGCTAAGATACAGATTTAAAACCTTTTTTTCAAAGCTTGAAAGCTTACTGTCAATCATCCTGCCTACCAGCCCTAAGCGCTCCTTAACCAACACAAGGTCCTCCGGGCTGTCATACAACGCCGCAACACTGCCGTCCAAATCAACAGAACTATTAAGCGGCATATGCTTTTTGCGGCCCGCCTGCTTTATAGCTGAGACTATGCTGCGGTTTATACATAGCTTGGCATAGTTTATAAAACTGCCGCCTTTTTCACAGTCATAAGACTTTATTGCGCCCATTAGCCCAATAAGCCCTTCCTGGAATATATCTTCATAATCGCCGCCGTATATGAAATACGAGCGCGAAATCTTGCGCACTATGGGAAAAAAGTAACGGATAATTTGAGCCTGAGCATCTTCACTATCGCCTTGGGCGGCTTTTACTAGACTTATATCAAAATTATCCTCACTCACTCAAAGCACCTTTTCCACTATTTCTAATATATTATAACAATTATTATTGTATCGGCTCTGTTTTCAAATGTCAAGCACAACTTAAAAATATTTTTAAAGTTTTTCTTGATTTTGTGCTTTAGTAGTGTTAAAATAGACATTACTGAGTAATTTGGTTGTTGTAAAGGAGGTGCTAAAAGTGCCTAACATTCAATCCGCAAAAAAGAGATGCAAGGTTATTGAGACTAAAACACTGCAAAATAAAATGATTAAATCTGAGCTTAAGACTGTTATAAAGAAGTTTAACACTTTAGTGGAGGCCGGCGATAAAAATCAGGCAAAAGCCGCTTATACAACCGCAATCAGGAAAATTGACCAGGCGGCTGACAAAAATATTATCCACAAAAATAATTGCAGCAGGAAAAAAAGCGCCCTTACACTTAAGCTAAATAAGATGGACGCTTAGTTTTAAAAGCCAGAACTTAGTGCAGCACCTTGTTGCTGCACATTATTTTCTTGCCAAACCAGTGCATTATATAATGCACTTTCCCATTTTCTAAATGCCCCACCGCTTAAAGCGGCGGGGCATTTGCCTATTCAAATACGCTTTCTACTGTCTTAAGGCAGTTTTCCGGCGAGTAGCGCCAGTTTTTAATACTATCGCCAGTATACTTATACTCCAGCTTGTAAAGGTCTGCCGGCTCATCACTCACATCCACAATCGCAAGCTTTACCTTCATTTTTTCAGGTATAATGCTCTTAATAAAAACACTTGCGCACTGGCCGGCGCGAACCCCCTCTACACACTCGGCTAGCCCTGCCAGATTCGGGGTGAGCTCTATAAATATTCCATAGCTTTCAATACTGCGCACAATGCCGGACACGGTCTGGCCGGCGCTAAACTGCTGCACGTTTTGCTGCCACGTCCCCAACAGCTCCTTGTGAGAGAGCACTATCCTTTGGCTGTCATAGTCAATACTCTTGATAACCGCCTTAATGTCCATGCCGCAGCTAAACCTATCCTTGGGATGGTTTATGCGGGAGACAGAGATATTGTCTATTGCAATCATGGAGATTATGCCGCAGCCTACATCTACAAACGCGCCAAACTGCTCAAGGTGTGTAACCTTTGCGTCTATTATATCCCCCGGCATAAAATTGTCAAATATGTAACGCTGGCACTCCTGCTGTGCAAGCCTGCGTGAAAGATAGGCCACCGTCTGGCCCTCGTTTTCAACCACCTTGACAACCTTAAAGGACACCATCTTATTCACCCGTGTGATTATTGCGACGTCCTTTACAGTACCCTCGGCAATGCCGAGCGCGGCCTCCTGCCGCGGTATTATCGCGTGCACGCCGGCTATATCAAGGTGCAGGTTATGAAAAGCGTCGCACATCTTGCACCTCGCCTGCAAAATTTTGCCCCCGTGCATTGCCTCTTCCAAACCCCTGACACTGGATAGGTACTTTGCATCGTCCTCACATGGGATACCCTCCGGCCTATATTCCTGTCTTTTCATTTATATACCTCCGTTATGGTGTCTTGTTCGTTTCAAGTATATGTTAGAAAGATTCAAAGTATAACTACCGGATTAAAATAAAAAGGGCTTTAAATTGCAAAAGGTATGTGGTATAATATAAAAATAATTTTAGTTATGAGGTATTGGATATGGATGTCAGGGTGGGAGATACCCTTATAATGAAAAAACAGCACCCCTGCGGGTATAACAAATTTTTAGTGCTGAGGGTGGGCATGGACTTTAAAATAAAATGCATGCACTGCGGGCGCACTGTCATGGTGCCCCGCAATAAAGTTGAAAAAAATATAAAAAAGTTGGAGCGTAGCGATGATTGAAAAAATCGAATCAATTTATAAGCATTATAAAGAGCTGTCAGATAAGCTGGCTGAGCCGGATATAGTATCCGACCAGGCCCAGTATAAAAAGCTTATGCGCGAGCTTAAAGGCCTTGCGCCGATTGTGGAGAAGTATGAGCAGTATTTAAAATATAAGAAGCAGAGCGATGAGAGCAAGCAAATTTTAGACAGCGAGACGGACAGTGAGCTTTTAGAGCTGGCGGACGAGGAGTATAAAAACGCAAAAGAGCAGATGGAAAACTGCCTTGAGCAGCTTAAAATTCTGCTTTTGCCAAAGGATGAAAATGACGATAAGAATGTTATTGTTGAAATCCGGGCCGGGGCGGGCGGTGAAGAGGCATCGCTTTTTGCGGCGGCGCTCTACCGCATGTATACCATGTACGCTGAGACAAAGGGCTTTAACTGCGAGGTTATGAATATATACGAGACTGAGCTTGGTGGAATCAAGGAAATTTCGTTTATAATAAGTGGGCACGGCGCTTACTCGCGCTATAAATTTGAAAGCGGGGTCCACCGTGTGCAGCGCGTACCGGAGACGGAGAGCGGGGGCAGGATTCACACCTCCACAGTAACTGTTGCCATACTGCCAGAGGCGGAGGAGATTGACTTTGAGATAAACCCCGCTGATTTGCAGATTGACACATTTCGTTCGTCCGGCGCGGGCGGCCAGCATGTTAATAAGACCGAAAGCGCAATACGCATAACCCACCTGCCGACCGGGCTGGTGGTGGAGTGCCAGGTCGAGCGCAGCCAGCACAAAAACAAAGAGCGTGCGCTTAAAATCCTGCGCTCTAGGCTATATGAAATGGAGAATGCCAAAAAGACGGCTGAGATTGCAAGCGAGCGTAAGACCCAGGTTGGCACCGGCGACAGGAGTGAGCGCATACGCACCTACAACTACCCACAGGGCCGGGTGACAGACCACCGTATAGGTCTTACACTTTACAAGCTGGAGCAGATATTAAACGGCGCGCTGGACGAGATTATAGATGCGCTTATCACAAACGACCAGGCGGAAAAACTCAAAGGCCAGGCATAGGGTTCTATTGTAACTTTTGGCGGAATAGTGTTTATAAAACGCCAAAAGAAAAGAGTGGATTTTTATGCCGCCCTCACTTATTAAAATAATGACGGTCAGCACCCTTCTGGGCATGGCGGGCACATTAATAGGCTCGCTTATTGCCATTACTGTGCCTAAAAAGATACCGGACAGAATTTACAGCTTTGTGCTGGAGTTTACAGCAGGGCTGATGATTTCGGTTATATTTTTTGACCTTATTGTTGAGGCACTGGCAATAAGCCCTGTAATGCTTGTGCTGCCATCGCTTGTGCTGGGCGTTTTGTTTTCAGTGGCGGTACAGGACTTTATACAAAACAACACCATTGGCAAAAAGTTTACAAGCACCGGGATTATGATGTTTTTATACATCTGCGCCAAGGACTTTCCCGAGGGGCTTGCAATAGGCAGCGGCTTTCATGTCAGCTACCGGCTGGGGATTGCGCTGGCGCTTACAATTGCACTGCATGATATACCGGACGGCATTGCGCTTACCATCCCGTTCAGGCGCGGCGGCACGCCCAGGTTAAAATGCCTTGTAATATCTCTTTTTACGCTGCTGCCGCTTGCAATTGGAAGCTTTACAGGCGCGTATATAGGCAGCCTGTCCGAACGGCTTTTAAGCGCATTTTTCAGCTTTGCGGCCGGCACCATGCTATATATAAGCTTTGGGGAGCTTGTGGCCCGCTCAAAAACCATGTACAAGGGCCGGCTGCCGACAATGGGCTGTATATGTGGCATTATATTAGGGTTGATTATTACACTTTACGTTTAGGAGTTATAATGACAACAAGGATTGTTAAAACATCAAAAGAGGATATTGAAATATGTGCCAAGGTGCTTGCAGCCGGCGGGCTTGTAGCCTTCCCGACTGAGACGGTGTACGGCCTTGGCGCAAACGCCCTGAATGCCGGCGCGGTAAAAGAGATTTTTAAAGTGAAGGGTAGGCCTATGGACAACCCGCTTATAGCGCATGTGAGCGGGCGGCATATGGCGCTTGGCATTGCAAAGGACATACCCGATTATGTGGATAGACTTATACGCGCGTTCTGGCCGGGCGCGCTTACAATAATATTTGAGCGTAGGGATGAGATTGACCCCTGCTTTTGCGCAGGCATGCCAAACGCCGCTGTGCGCTGCCCCAGCCACCCTGTGGCGCATGCGATAATTGAGGCGGCGGCAGTACCGATTGTGGCGCCCAGCGCCAACCTGTCCGGCCGGCCCTCCCCCACCTGCTTTAAGGATGTGTATGACGACCTTTACGGCAAGGTGGATGTGATAGTGGACGGCGGAGACTGCGAGATTGGGATTGAAAGCACAGTGATACTGCCCTGTGACGGTGGTGTGCGCATACTGCGGCCGGGCGCTGTAACTGCTGCGCAGCTTGAGAGCGCGGGGGTTAAAGTGAGTTTTGACCCGGCGATACTAAACCCGGTCAAAGAGGGGCAAAAGGTGCTTAGCCCCGGCCTTAAGCACAGGCACTATGCGCCAAAAGCCAAAATGGTGCTGCTGCGCGGCGAGAGCGGGAAAATACAAAATTACATAAACAGCCATACTGAAAAAAGCGGTACGCGCACCGGTGTTTTGTGCTTTGACAGCGAGTGCGGATGTTTTACAAACGCTTTTGTTTTAAGCTATGGCTCTGAAAACGACAGCGCAAGCCTTAGCCACAACCTGTTTAAGGCGTTAAGGGAGTTTGACAGGCGGGATATTGACATAATCTATGCGCACGCGCCAGAGCCGAACGGAGACATGCTAGGGGTATACAACCGCATGCTGCGCGCCGCAGGATTTAATGTGGTTGCGTTGTAATAAAATATCTGAAAACTTAGAATTTGCCGGTTTAATATAACTGCACTGCAAGGAGACAAATTTATGAAAATTATTGGGCTTACCGGTTCAAGCGGCAGCGGCAAAACCAGCGCCGCAGGCATATTTATAAAAAATGGGTTTTATCATCTTGACTGTGACAGGCTTGTGCATGACAGTGTGTACAGGGACCCTGAGGTTTTAAGCGCACTTAGTAATAGCTTTGGGCCAGAGGTTATATCAAAAGACGGGGCTGTAAACCGCAAAGTGCTTGCGGGTATTGTGTTTAGTGATGACCAAAAGTATAAGCTGCTTATAAGCACTGTAAACCCGTTTATTTTAAAGGCAATAGAGAACAATATACAGCAAAGCGGCGCTGAGTATTTGCTTTTGGACGCGCCGCAGCTGTTTGAAAGCGGGCTTGATAGCCGCTGTGACTTTACAGTTGCGGTGGTTGCAGACCCCGATATCAGCATACGCCGCATTTGTAAGCGGGACGGGATAACGCCCGATATGGCAAAAGCACGGCTTTCAAAGCAGAAGCCTGAAAGCTTTTATACCGGCGCATGCGACTTTGTGATTCATAATAACAAGGATTTAGAAAGCCTTGAGAGCGAAACTTTAAAGGTGATACGGCTTATTAAGGAGGCAGAGTGTGATTAAACGGCGAATATCTAAAAGCTTTTTATTAAAAATATTAATAGCGGCGGTTATGCTTGTAATAATGGCATTTTTTGCGATATTTTCACTGCCAAAGGCAATGTACCCGATACCGGAAAGCTGCCGCGCGTTTGTAAAGCATTACAGCGAACTTTATAATGTGGACAAATATATGATTTATTCTATTATCAAGTGCGAGAGCAACTTTAGACAAAATGCGGTGTCCAACGCGGGCGCTGTGGGGCTTATGCAGGTTACCGAGCCGACTTATGAATGGGCGCTTGTACGCATGGGCGAAGATGTAAAGGACAAAATAAGCCTTAACGACCCTGAGACAAATATAAAATTTGGTACATACATCTATTCTATGCTGCTTAGCGAGTTTAAGGACGAGCGCACAGCGCTTGCCGCCTATAACGCCGGCCGCTCTAAGGTCATAGAGTGGCTTAAAGACCCACGCTACTCGGATGACGGCATAACGCTCAAAGACTCTGCCTACAGCGAGACGGATGACTATGTGAGAAAAGTTATGGCAAGCTATAAAATATACAGTAAAATTTACAGTTAAAGAGAGGAGATAAAAAATGAGTAAAGCACTTAGCTACAAAAAGACCAATCTAAACGAAGGGGATGAGCGGCAGGCGGTGCGCGGGTTTTGCGCGGAGTATATAGATTTTCTTAACAGCTGCAAGACTGAGCGCAAATGCACCAGCTTTTTTGAAAATGCTGCAAAGGCGGCTGGCTTTAAAGAGCTGGACTTTGCAGCGCCGCTTAAAGAGGGAGATAAATTTTATATTGTAAACCGCGGCAAGTCCATATTCTTAGGCGTTATGGGCAGCCGGCCTGTAAGCGAGGGCGTGCATATTGTAACCGCGCATATCGACTCGCCCAGGCTTGACCTTAAGCCCTGCCCTGTCTGTGAGATGGACGGGCTGGGGTTTTTAAAAACCCACTACTACGGCGGAATAAAAAAATACCAGTGGACAGCATTGCCGCTTGCTATGTATGGGGTTGCGGTGTTAAAAGACGGCAGCGTGGTTGAAATTGAGGATGACAGCCTGACATTCTGTATTACAGATTTATTACCGCACCTGTCCACAGAGCAGAGCGAGAAAAAGGTGTCCAAAGCAATTGAGGGTGAGGACCTTAAGATTTTAGCCGCCTCAAAGCCGTATGCCGAGGGCGAAAATGAAAATAAGGTTAAAGAGACAATACTGAATACTCTTTATGAGCGCTTTAAAATTACAGAGCGCGAGCTGGTAAGCGCAGAAATAAGCTTTGTGCCAAAGGTTGAAGCAGCCTCAGTTGGCTTTGACAACAGCATGGTCGGCGCTTACGGGCAGGACGACAGGGTGTGTGCCTACACCGCTTTCAAGGCGATTATGGACGCCAAAAACCCGCAGTACACCGCGCTTGTCTGCCTGGTGGACAAGGAGGAGATTGGCTCAGACGGCGTAACAGGCATGCAGAGCACCTTTTTTGATATGGTTATGGACAAAATCAGCGGTGAGCATAACCCATACCTTGTAAACTACAACAGCCGCTGTCTTTCAGCCGATGTAAACGCAGCCTTTGACCCCATTTACCCCAGTGTGCTGGATAAACAAAATGCATGCTGGCTGGGGTGCGGGCCGTCAGTCACTAAATACACCGGCTCGCGCGGCAAGGCCGGAACCTCTGACGCGTGTGCGGAGACGGTGGGCTACTTTATAAACCTGTTTGACGACCATCAGATTGTATGGCAGACCGGGCAGCTGGGCAAGGTGGACATGGGCGGCGGCGGTACTGTAGCAAAGTACACTGCCAACCGCAACATTGCCACAGTTGACATCGGCGTAGGGCTGCTTTCCATGCACTCGCCTTACGAGATTGCCGCAAAGGCGGATGTGTATGAGACCTACCGCGCCTTTAAAACATTTTTGGAAAACTGAGTTTAGGGGGATTATTGGGGATGAAAAATACAGAGCTGGGGTTTGAGCCGGCTGATATACTGCTGCCAAAGGCGGCGGATATGACCAAGTGGAGCGTTATTGCCTGCGACCAGTACACCAGCCAGCCGGAGTACTGGGATGATATTTACAGCCGTGTTGCAGATGCACCCTCCACACTGCACCTCATCCTGCCAGAGGCGTATCTTGAGCGGCCTTTGAGCAAGACAATATCTGATAAAATCCCGCTTGCCATGAAAGAGTATCTGGAGGGCGATATATTTAAAACTATTGAAAACAGCTATATTTATGTTGAACGCACCCTGCGGGACGGCAGGGTGCGGCGCGGGATTGTAGGCGCTTTGGACCTTGAGGTGTATGACTACAGCAAAGGCTCAAAATCGCTCTGCCGTGCTACTGAGGCAACAGTGGTTGAGCGCCTGCCCAAGCGGGTTGAGATACGAAAAGCAGCTCAGCTTGAACTGCCGCATATACTTATGCTTATTGACGATGACCTGAATCAGGTTATAGAGCCGTATAATGATATAAAAGCTTCGCTTGAAAAGCTGTACGATTTTGAGCTGTATCCGCAAAGTGGGAAAATTGCAGGCTGGCGCATTGACAGCGGCCGGTTTGACATACTAAGGCACGGGCTTACAAATCTCCTTGAGCGAGCTTCAGATAAAGACCCCATGCTGTATGCTATAGGTGACGGCAACCACTCGCTTGCTGCTGCGAAGCTTTACTATGAGCAGCTTAAAAGTGAGCTTGGTGATAAAGCTAAAGACCACCCTGCCCGATACGCGCTGTTAGAGCTTGTAAACCTAAGGGATGCCGCATTGGATTTTGAGCCGATACACAGGGTTGTGTTTGAGGTGGAGCCAGAGCACTTTATAAAAGAGTTCTTAAGCTACTATCCCGATATGCAAAAAGGCAGCATTGGCCGGCAGAATGTGACAGTTATAACCGGCGGCATAAAGCAGCAGTACGGGTTTTTAAATCCTGAAAACAAGCTGTGTGCCGGCACGGTACAGACATTTTTGGACTGGTACATATCCCGCTTTGGCGGCAAGATTGACTACATACATGGGCAAAGAGCGGTTGAAAACATTGCGGCTGGCGGCAGTGACAGGGTCGGGCTTTTGCTGGACGATGTGGACAAGAGCGCGTTTTTCCAGTCTGTTATAAGCGACGGTGCACTCCCCCGCAAAACCTTTTCAATGGGCCATGCCTGGGATAAGCGTTTTTATCTTGAGTGCAGAAAAATTGTAAGGTAAAAAGATTATGATAAAGGCAGCAGTTAAGGGCGATGGCAAAAAGGTTGCACCGCTTGCTATAAAATTATGGGGCGGGCATGATATATGTGAGCTGGAAAACGAGTTTGAAAAGCTTATTGCAAGCCCGGAAAATGCACTGGTTTTGTTACTGGAGCTTTACGGCAGGCCCGAAGGCTTTGCCCAGTGCCAGCTTCGATACGACTATGTTGAAGGGACAGACAGCAGCCCTGTAGGCTACCTTGAGGGAATTTACATAAGTGAGCCGTTTAGGGGGCGCGGCTATGCCAGACAAATGCTGGAGTACTGCCAGAGCTGGGCTGTTAAAAAAGGCTGCGGAGAGTTTGCAAGCGACTGTGAAATTTCAAACACCCAAAGCTATAACTTCCACATCAAAACCGGTTTTAAAGAGGCGGCAAAAATCATCTGCTTTACAAAAAGGCTATAAAAATACGGCGCTGTAACGTTTGTTACAGCGCCGTTTATATATTAAATCAATATTTAGTCAACGTATTTTAAAACGCTTTGCGGCGCGCCTTCGGCATCAGCCGAAACCATCACAACAAATGTTGCGCCAAGCTCGCTTGTAAGCGCGTCAATATCCCCGAGCAAAGCGCCAAGCTCATCGAGATTATCTCCAATAATTTTCTGTATGGAGTCAATGAAAACGGATGTTATGTCATAGTTGCCCGCAAACAAACCGCTTACAAAGCCCTCAAGTGCCTTGCTAGTCGAAATGTTATAGTGATTTATATCTATAAGGCGTACCTTATGCGATATGTCAAACTTAAGCTTATCTCCCACCTCGATACAGACTACGTTGCCGTTATCCTTTTCTGCGGCGGTGTTTACCATTTCAATTAAGCGCTTGGTTTTCCCTGTGCCCTTTTTGCCAATAATGACCTTAACCATATCATTTCTCCTTCTCCATGCGGCATATTATTTTGGGTCATCCCTTACCAGCCGCATGGCGTAGGTGGCAAGGGCGACTCTGGCGGGCCTGAAGCAGGCTTTAACTACTCAGCCAGCTTGCTTTTAAGCTCTGCCGTTTCCTTTTCGTACCCCGGTTTGCCAAGAAGTGCAAACATGTTTTTCTTATACGCCTCAACACCGGGCTGGTCAAAGGGGTTAACCCCTAAAAGGTAGCCGGATATCGCACACGCCTTTTCAAAGAAGTAGACAAGATAGCCGAAGTTATACTCATCATACCCATCAAACTCAACTATGATATTAGGCACACCACCGTCGGTATGTGCAAGCACAGTGCCTAAAAACGCATTGTCGTTTACATACTTGAGTGTTTTTGATGCCAGGAAATTAAGCCCGTCGATATCCCCGTCTATGCTGCCAAGTGTCACCTCCTTTTTAACAGTCCTGTTAAACAGCACCGTCTCAAAAATATTCCTGCTGCCGTCCTGAACAAACTGGCCAAGAGAGTGCAGGTCGGTCGAAAACGAGGCGGCGGCCGGGAATATACCCTTGTTGTCCTTACCCTCGCTCTCGCCATATAGCTGCTTAAACCACTCGCCAAAATAGACCGCTGCCGGCTCGTAGTTTATAAGCATTTCAATATTCTTGCCTTTGCGCAGCAAGATATTTCTGTCCATAGCATAGTTGTAGCACTCGTTTTCGTCCACAAGAAAGTCACAGCGCGCATCCGCAGCGCCTTTCATAATGGCGTCAATATCAGCGCCGCTTACAGCAATCGGCAAAAGCCCCACAGCGGTAAGCACCGAGAACCTGCCGCCAACGTCATCCGGAATAACAAAGCACTCATACCCCTCATCGTCTGCAAGCTTTTTAAGGGTGCCGCGCGCTTTATCAGTAGTTACAAAAATACGCTCTTTTGCACCGGCGCTGCCGTATTTTTTCTCCACCAGCTCCTTGAAAATGCGAAAAGCCACCGCAGGCTCTGTCGTGGTGCCGGATTTGGATATCACATTTACAGAAATATCTTTATCCTTGCACAGCTCAATAAGCTCGCTCAAATAATCCGAGCTTATGTTGTTGCCCGCAAAGTAGATGTTTGGCGTATCCTTTTTCTTTTCGTTGTAAAAGGGCGAGTGTATAAACTCAATCGCCGCACGCGCGCCAAGGTATGAGCCGCCGATGCCTATCACAATTAGTATGTCCGAATTTGACCGGATTTTTTTAGCCGCTTCCTTAATACGCTCAAATTCGTCCTTGTCATAATTTATAGGCAGGTCAAGCCAGCCCAAAAAGTCACTTCCAGCGCCCTTTTTCAAATGCAGCTGGTTATGCGCAACCTCAACATATGGCTTTAAATTATCCCGCTCATGCTCGCTTATAAACTTTGACAGATACTTTCTGTTTACTGAAACAGACATTTTTAGTTTCCTCCATATTTTGTTTAGTACAAAATTATCATAACATGATTTTATACTTTATTCAAGTCTAAAGTGTTAAAAATTGCTTAACTACTATTTTTAAAATATCCCACAGCCCCGCTTTGGGCACTGCTGTATCCGCTACAATATCAATTGTTGCAAGGGTATTACCGTCCAGCGTCAAAGTTATTTCTCCCAATTTTTGGTTTTGTTCAACCGGCGCGCTCACGTCTTCGCTAAGGGTCACTGTGCGCTCAATTTTATCGGCCTGGCCTTTTTCCACTACAATGTCCGAGCTTTCCAGCGTTTTTACATTTACATACCCGCTTTTGCCTTTTATAACTCTTACGGGGTCAAACTGCTCGGCCTGGTTTTGACCCAGATAAAGCGAATACTTGGCAAAGCCGTAATTTAGGAGTGCCTTAGCGTCGTTTGCCCTGTCGTCCGAACTGGGGGCTGCCATCACTACGGCTATAAGCTCCATGCCGTCTTTAAGTGCGGTGGCGGACATGCAGTAGAGTGCCTTTCCGGTCGAGCCGGTTTTAAGGCCTGTGGCATTCTCGTAAAACCTAATCAGTTTGTTGGTGTTTGTAAGCCCAAACTCACCCGAGCGGATTGTGTCCATCCAGATAGTAGTATATTTTTTTATATCCTCATGCTTTAAAAGCAGCTCACGTGACATTAAAGCGATGTCCCTGGCAGTTGTGAGGTGGCCGTCAGTATCCAGGCCGTGGCAGTTGATAAAAGTAGTGTTTTCCATACCCAGCTCTTTTGCCTTATCGTTCATCATCTGCACAAATTCCGCCTCGCTGCCTGCTATGTACTCCGCCATCGCCACACACGCGTCATTTGCCGAGGCTACGGCAATGCACTTTAGCATTTCGTCCACTGTCATCTGCTCGCCCTCTTTAAGATATACCTGCGACCCGCCAAGCGAGGTGGCGTTTGCAGACGAAGTTACAATATCATCATACTTAATCTTGCCTGAATCAATAGCTTCCATAATTAATAACATGGTCATGATTTTTGTAACCGATGCCGGCGGCAGTTTTTCATCCGGATTCATTTCATATAAAATCCTGCCGGTTGATTTCTCCATCAATATCGCACTTTTGGAGGTAAGCTCCAGCTGCGCACCCTCAGCAAATGCAGCAGGTATCATACCTATTATGATACACACAATAACTACAACCGAAATTACTTTTTTTATCCCTTTCATGCCTATCACCCTTTCTTGATATATATAAATATATGTTTTTACACAATGCCAAATGCAAACAATCAACAACCATTATGCAATCTGATATCATTTGGTCAAATAATTATCACATAATGTTGTATTTAAACAACATAAAGATATGCCCTTTGCTGTGGGAATTTGCTATAATATCATCGTGCAGTATTATATATATTAATACTTATTATTTTAAGCGGAGAGGAAGAAAGATATGAACCGAAAAATTAAACGCACACTTTCCTTAGTTCTCGCAATGCTTATGCTGGTTTCCATGCTGTCGGTATATTCATTTGCGGACATACGGGTTGACGATTATTATGATGAAATCGTCTTGGATTCCGTCATAGTAAACTCGGCGTGGACCAATGTCAAAGAGGGGGACACTGTATCATATGTGTTCCGCGGAAAGACTATTACCGAGCCTTATGACAGTTCAATCCACTTTTCATCATTTGATGCGGCATGGGATTATTTTGAGGAAAACAATATAAATTCCCGTGTTGTCATTCTGGCTCCCGGTGTTTATACCGGCACATTTGACATCAAAGGCAGCGTAACCATCCTTGGCTCACACGCTGGCATGAATCCTAACGTTCAGTCAGACAATGTGGATGAGCCGTGGCAGTTAAGTGATGAGCGCGGAACGGATGAGTCAATTATCCGCGGTGTTCTCAAAGTTAACAAACGCGCAGAAAACACTACAGTTACTATTGACGGTGTTACATTCCGCAGCGGCGGCGCTTTTGTGGATAAAGAGACAAAGAGTGACGCATGCATTTCCACATTAAATGTAAAAAATGTAATTTTAGATAACCCTGGCAACGCTACTGTAAACGGGGCTGCAGTACCGGACGTATTCAACTTTGAGTCCGAGGCTTCAAAGCATAATGTTATTGTTAACATCAGCGATGTTTACGCTAGGAACGTTAGCTCCAGCAGCATGGTTGGCGGCTACATAACTGATCTTACAATTGAGCGGTTGTTCTATACCGAGTCGGCAATGCCGGCTGTTGACCAGCTGACTTCACATGAGGGTCAGCCGCAGAACACGACTGTTACTGATTCCTGCTTCTACAACAACAATATCTCTGCAAGCATAATTTCATTTGATACCACTATCAAAGATTCAGTTCAGCGTACTTCTACCCAGGCAACTATTGAGGACAATGCGTTCTTAAATTCTAACGGCAACAACACGTCGCCTATTTCGATTGCTTTAACCGGCACCAAAAATAAAATAAACATTACTAACAACTATTTCATATCCGGTTCGGCAAATAATACTAATGTATGTAACGCTACAGCTTCAGCAGGTGTTGCCGCTGGCCTTAACCTCAGCGGATGCATAACTGTTTCAGGCAACAAGCTTAAAGGCTTAAATGTAATGCCTAATACTGACGGTTATCATGTTGACACAAGGTGGGATTTCACCGGTAACTATTTCTATGACGACAACGGTTTAGTAGAGCCGGTTTATCCTTCAAGCGGAAGCATGACCAACATCAAAATTGATTATTTCTGGCTGGACAGTGCCATGAAAGTCAAGAGCAGTGAGGTTTATCTCAAATCAACTGGCATTCCTGGTGTTGAAATAAACAATGTCTCACGCATCATGAGCACTTCTTTGGATTACGGAACAAATGTCACTCCAAAGTTCCAGGCACAGGGCAGCAAAACCACATACAAGATGTACTCTGACGCGCAGTTTACCAACGAGGTTAAAAATATTGATACCAGAGACCTTGAATCGGGCGAAGGCAAAAATACATTCTATATAGTAGGTTCTTCCTCCCTTTTCCCATCCTATCAGATAGTTTACACATTAACAGTAAGCACTTATAATCCTGCGCTTGCTATTGACTTTAACAATTATTCACTTGACAACACATATGCACTATACCCGGCTGCTGCATCTATGAACTCAGGCGAGGTTTTATACAGAACCTGGGATGGCGTTTCATATAAATTCACAGTCGGCGTAAATGTATTTGCAACTGTTGATCAAATTATAAAAACCGCTGGCGAAGCTGTTCCTAACATTATAATGTTCCCGGGCGAGTATAGCGGCGATATCCAGATTACCGGCTCTGTAAACATAATGGGTGCAAAGAACGGCATTAATCCTAATGTCACACAGTTTGAAAGCCCAGAGCTTGCGTGGCCGCTTAACCCGGACCGCAGCAATGCCGACGAGGAGACTGTACTTACAAACGGAGTTATGTATATAACCCCTGACACAGTGGACGCAACGGTAACGGTTGACGGTATTACACTCGGCAAGCTGAGCGCTTTTGCTGACAGGGGCACCAATACTGTAACCCACACAAACGTAAATCTTAAAAATATTATAATTGACGGTGCGGGCGGCGTTAATTCCTACACCTACAACGGCACTACCGAAACGCTTACTGCAATACTTAACTTTGCAAACGCTTCCGGCTATGCTGATAACCACAAGACCATTAATATGCAGAACATCCGTATGGAGAACCAGGGCACGTATGTGTTCTTTGACTCATACTTTGAGACAATGGTTATTGACGGGCTGTATTATGCTAACAATACCCGCCAAATCCATAACGTTGAGTGGTCTGCACCAACTGGCCAAAACCTGTATCTTGAAATCCGCAACTCACATTTCTATATGAATAACACCAGCACTTATCTGCTGATACTAAACGCTAACGTAACCAATACAGCAGCGCGTGAGTATTCAAGGTTTGTTATTGACCACAATATGTTCTATAACACTTCTACCAATGCAAATGGTATTTTTGGATACAGATATGCAAACTCCCGCTCCAGCTTAAAGGTTACAAATAATATTGCGGTAACCCAAACCGCTAACTGCTTTATGCCAGGCAATGAAAACTGGTTCTTGGGCTCATCGTCAACCGAGGTTACGGACGACGTTGTGATTAAATACAACCGCTTTGCAAGATGCAATAAGATGATTGATATGGAAACCAACGTCTATGAGGAGGCTGAAGGCGGACTCAAGACTATCTGGGATTACAACGATAACTTTTTCCAATCATCATATGACAAGTCAGGCACTGGTTCTGAAATTTTATATTTCACCGGCCAGGAAATGAAGGCTGTGTGCGACAGGTACTTCCTTGACTGGGATATGAAAGTGCGCAACACTGATACAGAAGAGGATCTGTCCACACTTACCTACTCGTTTACGCCGGGCAAGGGCACGGTTGATACCGAGGCTATGACATATACAGATTCAGTTGGCGATGCGGTTAATACCTATACGTTTGATATTGAGCTTCCTACCCACAGCAAATACGCTGTTTACTCTGACAGTGCCTGCACAAGGCAGGTTAGTGAACCGCTTACGCTGTCAGGCGGTACAAACACATTCTATATCAAGCTTTCATCTTACAACAATGTGAACTCTGATATATATACTGCAACAATTACCAAGCCTACAAGAAGCGGCGCTGAGATTGTAAAGTTTGGATCATGGCGCGTGGGCGAAAGCGGTGTGTATGCGGCAACTGATATTGGCGAGACAAGGTTTGCCTTCCCGACTATTGAAGTTTCACCCGGTGCAACCTTTGCAATTTACAATGACCAGGCCTGTACACAGGAATACACACTTAATTATATTGAAAATGTTACAACTGTACCTCAGGTAAAATACATCAAAGTTGAGTCTGAGGACGGCACAAATACCAAAATCTATACTTTCAGCGTACTTCAGGCTGAAAATGACCAGGCGGAGCTTACTGCTATTGAGGGTGCCACAAAAACTGGTACTAATACATTTGAAGTAAGCATCCCGATGGATGCAAACTCGTTTGAGATTATACCGGAATATTCATCCGGCGCAACGCTGAAAGTAATTTCTGACGGTATTGAGCAGCCGCTAAACTCTCAGGGCACTGTAACTGTTGGCAACATTGATGCTAGAAATGGGAAGACAGTTACCTTTGAAGTAACTTCACAGACCGGGCTTACAAAAACATTTACACTGCTTATCACCAAAGACAGAAGCTCTACAGACATCAAGTCAATTGACAATGCACTGCTGTACGGTGATGGTAATAACGACACATTTACTGCAAGGACATCACTTTCAGTATTTGACGTAAATGTAACTCTTTCCAACCCGAATGCTTCTTACAAGTTATACAGTGACGCAGCCTGTACAAGTGAAATCTCCGGTTCACAGATAATGCTTTCACCAGACCTTACTACTGTATACATCAAAGTAACATCCGAAGATGGAATGTTTACTAAAATTTACAGCCTTGTTATTGAGTCAACTGCATTTGGTATGAATGCTATCTTTATAGAGAACGGTATTTCCACCTCAGCAAATGTTTATACTGTAACACTGCCTGACAATCTTACAGAGACCGTGCTTAATATTACTCCGGTAGCTGAGGACGCAACTTATAAACTGTATGCTGATGATGAACTTAAGATTGAAATCCCGGCTGATGAGGCAATTAAGTTAGATCAGAAAACCACGCATGTTTATCTTGAGCTTACATTAGCAAGCGGTACTAAAACAACACACAGGATTGACATTGTGTCTAATCGCTCAGCTGTAAGCTATAAAGACCAGGGCAAGATTGCAAGCTGGGCAAAGGATAAGGTTGATTACCTCAACAACAACGGCTATGGAATCCTGGTTGGTGATGAAAATCAAAACTTTAACCCGACATCCAATATGACCAGGTTTGAAATCGCGGTTGTAGCTTCCAAACTGATGGGTATTGATGTCAGCCGGTTCAGCAATGTTTTAATACCGTTTACTGACAGCATTCCTAACTGGGCTTCAAACTATGTAAAGGCTATGTTCAACTTTGGAATCATGAGCGGTATGACCTCTACAAGTTTCGGCGGTACTGAGCCGACACAGAGGCAACAGTTTGCAAGAATAATGGTTGAGACAATATTCCAGCTAACCGGGCAGACTGAAAATGTGCTTACTTATTACAACACTAATCAGTCCACTATTGACTCACAGTATGAGCAGCTTAACTTTGCTGACGAGGATACCGTACAGTCATGGGCTAAACCATATGTGAGAATTGCAGTTGTAGAGTATGGCATAATCAGCGGCGTACAGAATGGCAACACACTTTACATCGAAGGCAATACACCAATAACACGCCAGCAGGTTGCGGTTATACTTGCGCTGTACTTAGGGTTTGAGGACTAATACAGATTAAATAAAATCAGGCGCTGAATAAACTTCAGCGCCTGAATTTTTTATTACACATTAATATGTATATACCAAGTGCCGGTATAATAACAACTGCAAGCAGCACAGGGCTAAGTTTTGAGCCCTTTTCAACTATAAGCAAAATGCTCGATGTATCGCCATTGGAATTTACCACGCTTATGTAAGCCTTGCCCTGGCTGTTGGCATGCACCACCCCGCTCCGGTCAACTGTTGCTATAAATTCATTACTGGAATAAAACCTTAAGTCTTTGGAGGTAGGTACCTTGAACCAAAAAGTGTTTACTTTAAGCCTTCGCTTCTGCCCGGCCCGCATTGTAATAGACTCAGCTCCATTTTCTATCTCAATCCTCCGGTTATAAGTTATAGCGGCCGAGGCGGGTAATATCAAAAGAAATATAAATACAATACTAAAACAAATCGCCAACACCCGTTTTTTCATCCCACACACCTCCTCAAATAATAAAAATCTATTGCCAAACAAAAATTATTATGGTATATTATATAGTAGCTGTTCTTTATTTGTGAAACTAAGATAACACGGCAAAAGTAACTAAAAACTAAATATTTATTATACGGAAGCGTATCGAAGTGGTCATAACGAGCCGCACTCGAAAACGAATGCCCTTTTTGGAAGCTCGCCTCTGAAAAACCTTGATTTTACGGGGTTTTTCGGCTATCATTGAAAAGTAAATATCCCTTAGTTCTCTCCATCAGTTCTCTCCTTTTTCCGAGGTGTTTTTGAGGGCTGATGTGAAGATAAATACACGGAGAGATGTCCGAGTGGTCGAAGGTGCGACTCTCGAAAAGTCGTGTTCCTAACGGAACCGTGGGTTCGAATCCCACTCTCTCCGCCAGAATGCTCAGTCTGCAAGCGGTTTTTACCGTTTGCAGGCTTTTTCTTTTTCTCCACTCTGGAAAGATTTTTCCGTAAGTTCTCTCCGTGATTTGAACTCTGGATATGTAGTTGGCGTATCTTTATGTGAAGCGATACGCCGCAGAAGCTATGAAATAACCTCTAATGCGCCACTCAGACCGTTTACCATTGCGTCAGCCGATGACAGCTTGGAATTGTAATCCAAATGGGCATATACATTTGCCGTAGTTGAAAAATCGCTGTGTCCGAGCCATTCCTGTATCTGTTTCATAGGAACACCGTTCGCAAGAAGCAGCGAAGCACAACTATGGCGCAGGTCGTGGAAACGAATGTGGCGCAAATTGTTCTTTTCAAGCAGCTTTGGAAATGATGATGTGAGATAGTGCGGAGAAATCAATGTCCCCATCTCATCTACACAGATATACTCCAAATACTTTTTGTTGTAACATCGTCCGCATACTCGCTTGTATTCTTCCTGCTGTTCCTTGAGCTTTAGCAGCTTTTCTTTGAACGCAGGAACAAGGGGCAGCGTTCTCATACTCGACTTGGTTTTGGTTGTATCCTGTGCTATCTGGATATGCTTGCCGTCAAGATTGCAGGAAGTAACGGTATGTCTAATGGTAATCGTATTGTTTTGAAAATCAATAGCGTCCCACTTTAAGCCGAGAGCTTCACTTCGCCTTAGTCCATAAAACGCACCGAGAAAAATCGGTATTTCAATCAGCGTTCCTTTGGCGGCTTCAAATAGTGCCTGTACTTCGTTGCTGTCATAGAAGCTGCCGATGAACTTATCAGCTTTAGGGCGTTCCACTTTATCCGCAGGATTGACAGAAATAAGGTCAATCTTTACAGCATATTTCAAAGCCCTGTGAATAACAGCGTGATAGTGAATAACCGAATTAGCTTTTACTCGTTTCAACTGCTTCATATAGAAAGCCTGAATGTCTGTTGCCTTCAGTTCGGAAAGTGTGATTTCTCTTTCCTTGAAATACGGAATGATAACGCTCTTTGCCATACCTGAGTATGATGCGTATGTGGTAAGTGCGATAGTCGGCTTTGCGATTTCCAACCATTGAAGCAGAAAATCCGAAAACAGCATATCGTCCTTTATGGGTTTGCACTCAGGAACAAAGGTCTGCCTTGTTTCCATTAACATCTTTTCCGCTTTCTTTTTATTGCCCTTGACAGGCAATCCTGTCGGAAACCATTTAGTTTTTCTTTTTCCCGCAGCATCGGGATAGCTCAAAACCATATAAAAATAGCCTTTTTTCTCTTGCAGATGTCCTGCTACCATAAATATAACCTCCTTTGCGTAGCACCGACTTCTGCTGTTGACCATATACATTGTAGCAATTTAAGTCAAAGAAGTCGAATGTGCAAATTCTTTAATTTTCCGCATTTCGCAGACCTAACCTTAGATAAGAAAGAAGATGGGCTTTCGGTACTTTGTACGCTCTGCCCACCTTCAGGTGTTCTATTTTGTTTTCACGGAGTAATTGATAACCTGTTTTTGTGCTGACACCAAGAGCCTTGCTCATTTCATCAACGGTTAAAATGTCTGGGTATTCTTTTAAGACTAACGCATATATATCTCCAAAGTTCATAAGCTCCTCCTTTTTTCAACTCCGATACTGATGAGGAGAGGAAATTCAAGCGATTTCAAATACTGCTCATCAAGGTGTGTGAGATGTTCTTTCAAGCGGCTTTTATCAATCGTGCGTAACTGCTCAAAGAGAATGATTGAGTTCGCAGGAAGCCCCTCAATTTGCCCCAAATATAAGTGTGTAGGTAATTTCTTCTTTTTGCGTACACGGCTTGTTATGGCGGCAATAATGACCGTAGGACTGTGCCTGTTTCCTATATCATTGGAGATAACAAGTACAGGTCGTGTTCCTCCTTGCTCCGAGCCGACAACAGGGTTTAAGTCTGCGTAGTAGATGTCACCACGCTTAATTGTTTTATCCATTAGTTTGACCTCCTATCTGGATATAAGCAGGTAAGCTCTGCCTATGTAATCAGCCAAACACAAGGAAGTTTTTAAGGTCGGGAGAGCATAAACAATTCTCTGTTTCAATAGACCGCCTTGTATTTGGCTTTATGATAGAAGCATCTCTATTTGTCCTCGACACCCCAAGATACCAATGCGTTTCACGCAGGGAAGTCGCCAAACGGTCAGCAGCGAACTGACGCCACGGGAGTTCCACCCCAACTGACGGTCTGCCAGAGCCGCCCTCATTGCCTGCGACGGTTTTATCACGCTCGGACTGTGACTGGACGGGAGTATCATTATCCTCTTTGTGGGTTACGGCGAAATCGGGAGCTGCCCGATATTTTGAGTAGGTAGTTATCGCTCTCCGCCTTGCGGCAGGTCGTGGCGTACCTCTCGACACGCTTATGCTTATCACAATCACAAAGAGAAGGTATTTGGCGAATGATTATTCGATTGACAAGGAACAATCCTGTTTTCGCCACACAAAGGAAAACAGGGTGTGAGGATTTTGTCCTCTCACCCTGTAGCCCGTGGGGAACTGCGATTTTCCCCTCTATTCAAAAAACTTTTTTAATTTTTCTTTGAGCCTGTCCATTCGCCTGTAAACAGCTTTCTCGGTTATATTGAGAGAGTGGGCTATTTCACGGGTGGAATAGCCTTGTATCTTCAGCAAGGCGATTTGCAGGGTCAGCTTGTCCACCTTAATCAAAATCTGATAGAGCTGCTGATTTTCGATACTGTCCAGAAAGTCCTCAACTGTCTTTATTTCGGGCTGCTGCGTATCATCGGCAACTCCCTCAAGGTATGTACCCGCTTCCTGCATACGCTGATAGTACCGTCTGTCTGAATTGAAAATCGCCCAATCGTGAGTACGGAGCGTTTCGATGGTACTTTCATCAACGCCGAGCTTCCTTAATTGTTTTTCTTCGGCTTCTTTCCAGAGCCGCCATTTCTTTTCTTCTTTGGCTTTATTGTAAGCCATACCATTTTACCTCCAATCTGAATTTTTGAAAAATCCAGATTGAAAGGCGGCGAACGGCAACCAACGCCAGATATAGGCTTGTCCTTTATTCCGACAAATAACGACAAAAGAAAAACCGCAAAGGCTGTCATACCTTTGCGGTTATAAGCAATATAAGTTCTATTATGTAGATATATGGCTTCTGTTTTAGGGGCGTAATAGTACCACGAATAACTTAGGATTTTTTTAACAGGTTATCCTCACTTATTCGTGATGCTATGTAGGTAACTGCTGCTTCTAATAAGCAGCAAGGCGCTCAGGGCAGACCAGCGCATAAAAAAATCCCTCCAAACTAAAAACGGGTTTAGAGGGCTGTGATATTTTTATTCGGGCGTGACAGAGCAGCCCACCAAAACACCGTTTTTTTTATTCGGTGGGCTTTATACTAAAATTATTTGTGAAATTATCTATCTCATAGCAGTAGCCTAAACACCTTAAAATACTACAGAATATTAACAATGAATGTGCGATATAAGGGAAGCAGAAGCATATAGTCTCTGGTTTACTTTTGCCTACTTAGTTTTTATGGATAATCTTTAATCTACGACCCATACGACTTAATAATTCATTGGTAATGCTTTCAGAAATATCAGCTATTGTAGGTGCTAATATTTCTTCATTGCCATCTTTTCCAATTAAAGTGGCAATGCTACCAACTGTAACATCAGGACAATCTGTAACATCAACTGCGAGTAAATCCATACATATCTTCCCAACAATAGGTGCTTGATGTCCATTTATAAGAACATAACTCTTTCCACAAGATAAAATTCTCGGATAACCATCAGCATAACCGATAGATAATATTGCAATTCGACTATCTCGGTCTGCAACAAATGACCTACTATAACCGACACAATCGCCTGTTTTAATTTGTCTAAGCAATATTACTCTTGCTTTCAACGAAAGCACAGGTCTTAAATCAAGTTGTAATTTGATTTTATCATTTGGAGAGCTTAAGACACCGTATAGAGCCACACCAGCCCTTACATAGTTACATTTAAGCTCTTGATAATTTAGAAAGCCATAGCTACTTTGAATGTGTATTTTAGGAATTGCTATACCTTTTTCCTTTAGTAACTTTAACAACTTATAAAAACACTCAATTTGCATATTCGTAAAGCTAACATCTTTTTCGTCAATACTGTCTGATGCACACAAATGCGTAAATATTCCACACACTTTTATGTTTTTCAATGAAAAAACAGCAGCAATACTCTCGACATCTTCTTTATCAAAACCAAGTCGGTGCATACCAGTATCAATTTTGATATGGGCATTAACTTTATATCCTTGATTATTCAAGCGGATAGAATACTCATAATCAATCAATGCTTGCATAAGGTTATATTTACAAAGTTCTTTTGCTCTTTCAGGTGCAGTATATCCCAAAATAAGTATTTCACCTGTAATACCATATTTGCGTAGCTTGATACCTTCATCAATGGTAGCAACGGCAAATGCTTTAACCCCTATCTTATTTATGTGAGTGGCAATCTCATATGTACCGTGTCCGTATGCTTCAGCTTTTACAACAGCCATCAATTCACAATCCTTTGGCATTGCTTTTTTAAGAACACTTACATTGTGTTCCAAATTGTTTAAATCAATTTCCAAATAAGCTCGCTCAGTAGTAACACTATGTTTTGTTTGTTCGGGTTTCAGTTTGCGCCATAATGCTGTCATAAATATTGCGAACACTACCGATATAAAACAAACTACAATATAATGAATTAGACTATTTTCAATAAGCAGGTCTTGCATATGAACTAATCTGGCGAATAAGCGCACCATAACAATCATAAACGGATGAATAATATATATAATTAATGATATTCTGCGTAGCTTTTTGTGACTTTTTCCCTTGATATATAAAAGAGTGTTAAATAAGAAATACACACTCGGAAGCAAGAATATATACATACTGTCGTGTCGCTGAAGATTTGAGTAATGTAAAATAAATGCTTCTCCAAACATAAGGGCAAAACAAACAATAAACCCTGTGATGCTTTTCTTTAATGATGGTCTATTTTGATTATCGAAAATATATCCGCCAAACACAAAAAAAATCGGTGCAAAAAATATCCCGTTTCTTGTATAGTCTGATACTTGGAAAATCAGATTGTAAAAATAATTTAAGCAGGAGACATTTTCTGCAATTCCATAATAACTATCACCAAATAAACCTATGATATAGAGTGTAAAAGTTATCAAAAAGGCTATGGGGTAATTTGTTTTTTTTATCAGAAACCAAGCAATTACGGCACCGATAATTGAAGCAGGAAGATACCATAAATGATATAAAGTTCCATCAAACACAAGGTCTTTTATAATATTGGGCAGAAGATTATTCATCTTGAAATACTCATTATAAATATTAATTGGTATATATATCAATATTGCTGCTCCATAGATTAAGGCGGTCTTTTTTATAAATGCATATAATCTTTCGGCATTATATGTATATCTGGAAATCAGAAAAAAACCAGATGTTATAAAGAAGAAAGGAACAGCAACACGAGCAATAATTCGTGTGAACATAAAATCGCCAATTTGACTAAAGGAAACCAATGGCGAAGTATGAATTGCAACAATTAACAAAGCGGCAATCAATCTAAAATAATCAATACCTGCATAGCTCTTTTTTTCAGTCATCATTTTTCCTCCAAACAGTTATGATGAAGCCGTCTATGTTATTTCCAGATGTTTGATATACGCAGTTATCTGGCATAGAAATAAAAATAATTTCTTCATTAGCGGGAACATAATATATTTCCACTCTTGCACCCAAACTTTGTCTGTAAATAAATCTGCAATCATCACGATAGGATTTTATAAATTCTGTGTATTCTTCAAGTGAAAGCCCCATTTCTGTCATAATCTTTGAATGAGGGTATCCTACATATCGAAAATGCCACGGCTCGTGCGATATGCCCGTTATTTCTTCTTTGTCCTTTTTGTAGCGTTCAATAAAGCCATAATTTGGAGCTGTTTTCCTAAATTCATTGCAGATACCGTCATAGGGAAAATCGGGACGAATGAAATCTATCTCTTTTTTATTCAGTCCTAAATCAATGGCAAGCCCCGTTTGATGTTCACTATGGTCTGGTAAGGCAACATATTTCTGCGTAAAATCTTCACCGTTATCTTTGAGAGAAGTGAAATATATATCTGTTTGTTCCCTTAATGTGCGGTAGCCACTTACAGGAATAATGGACTTTTCTGCTGATAATTTTTCAATAATAAGCTGCAATACATTTGCAGCATCACGCTTCATAAGAATATCAGGAAAGCGCATATCAGCAGGAATTAAATTAGACGCATCGTCTGTTTTAAGCGGATACTTTGCATTAACAAGCATTAAATTTCCACAATAAATCTTTTGCTTTTGTAATTCAATCGTTTTCATCATTTCACATACAGACCTATCAACTTGTCCAACATTTCAGCAAATGATAGACCAATACCTTTCATCATATTTGGATAACGACTGTGAGAGGTAAAGCCGGGGATTGTATTTACTTCATTAAACACGATTTTTTTTGATGGTGTATAGAACATATCTACTCTGGCAAAACCTGAACAACCCAAAGTCTTATATATGGTTACAGCCGTTTTTTGTATCTTTTTTTCAGCTTCGGCATCTATCCTTGCAGGCATATATATTTTTGAAGATTTAAGCGTATATTTCTCTGTATAATCAAAAAATCCGCTTGATAACTCAATTTCATCAACTCTACCGACAATCAGTTCATCTATACCAAGTATTGCACAGCCAACTTCAAAGCCATCAATGTTTTCTTCAACAATAACTTCTGTATCGTGTTCAAAAGCTAACTGTATGGCTGCTTCAAGTTCTTGATTTTCGGTTACTTTTGTTATACCGAAAGAAGAGCCTGCACGGACGGGTTTTACAAATAACGGGAAACTCAACTTTGCTTTAATTTCTTTCAAAGCTGCTTCTTGGTCAGTAAATTTGAAAGTCACCGATTTAGGCACAGAAATCCCTGCAAGGCTAACAAGTTTATGTGCTTTATCTTTATCCATACAAAGTGCAGACGAGAGTGTGTCGCATCCAACGATAGGAACTCCTGACAATTCAAACAGTCCCTGTAATGTGCCGTCTTCGCCGTTCTTTCCGTGTAGCACAGGAAATACTAAATCAACATGGATAATATGGTATTTGTCTGCTATAAGTTCTAAAAAGCCTTTTACAGAACGGTTTTGTGATACCACAACAGAATGTAGATTTTTGCTATCTTCAATCCAAGTATTATTTGCAATTCTTTCTGTTTTTCCCGTGTAGTGATACCAATCGCCATTTCTTGTAATGCCGATTGGAACTATCTCAAATTTATCTTTGTTTATATTTTCAAAAACAGAAGACGCCGATTGTAAAGACACCTCGTATTCTGTAGAATTGCCGCCAAAAATGACCGCTATTATTTTTTTGCCCATTTTATACACCTCTTTCTTCGTATTTTGTATTGTCTGGAAGCTCATATCCTATTTCGCATCGATTGATATACAATTCTTTGCTAACTTGTATGTCTGATTTTTTATCTTTTTCAGCACGACAAACATGAGCGATTTGAAACAGCCTTCCGTCTTGTTTGATATATGAAACAGAGGAATTAAAGACTGTGTATTCTGTATTCACAGGATTTTGAGATAGAATACGCCCGTACATAAATCTTTCATCAAAACTTACTTCAATTTGAAAAGTGTTATCTGTTTCATTGCGTATTTTTAGGTCTAACCACCCCTCATTGATTGTTGCATCAGTACCGCAGGGTAAATCTTCGGTTGTTGACGGGAAAGACTCAACTGCGTGTCCGTGTCGCTCAATAATAGTAAGCGGCGTGTGTAAAAAAAGCCAAAATAGCATATTACTCAATTGACACAAACCTCCACCGTAAGAGCCTACAATCTTTCCATTAACAAGATTTAATCCGTCCTTATATTTCTCGTAACGGTCTGCCCATCGTACAAGCTGCCAAAATGAAAATGTTTCTTTTGGCTCAATAATCACTTTATTGATTGTTTTTGCGGCAAGTTTTAAGTTGTGTACCTTGTTGATTTGGTACTTCATATCAAATCCACTATTTTCATTCAGCATAAGTGATGATGTTTCAAATACTGTGTTTGGTAACAATTTCTCAGATGTCTTTTTTGCGTATCTATTGCCGTCAAATTTCATTTTGAAATAAAAATATTTTTTTCTTTGCCATTTGCGGAGAGGTAGCAAAAAAGGAAACACCTGCGTCAATCTTTTCCTTGACATTCTTTCGCTTCCTTTTATCTTTTTCCAAAACAAAACACTCTTGTCTTGGTACTATAATTGTACCAACAACAAGAGTGTCGTTTATTTGTTTCATCAAAAGGTATTATAATAATTTCCTGCGAAAATTCTTACGAATTTCCTACGAAGCTGTCCCGTTTAGTTTCTTCCATATATTTTTATTTCTGAACAGTTTTGAAAGTTTATAAAATAGAAAATATCCGAGCATTGCCCCTGATGTATTAAGTATAAGGTCATCTATATCTGCTGACCTTCCTATAAAGTATTGTACAAACTCAATTAAAAAAGAAAAAAGCAGCATACAAATGGTTGTTTTATAGAATGTACGAGCTTTCTTGAATGCAACAGGGAATATAAAACCTAAAGGTAAAAACATTAGTATATTTGCTATCGTCTGTGTAATTTGTTTCCGCACCCCCATATCCCAAGTTTCGGTAATAAATCGAAAAGGTATAAGATTTAGTGAATGTTCTGTAGCAAGTATTGCTCTGCCGTTTAATAGGCAAGTAATTACCCAGTCTAAAAAGGTCGCAGTACTGATAACTAAAACACAAACGACAAACAGGAAATAAGCAATTTGCCTTAATAACGGCATCCTTTTTCTCATAATAAAATAAATTGGAAGATAGCAAACTGCCAAAATCGCCATACCAATTATTCCGATGAGAAAGTATCCGAGAAGTTCTTGTATTATGAGCATAAATAGACCTCCTAAAAACAAAAAGCATCAATTGTTTTAATTATTATATCAAAACCATTGATGCTTTTTCTGCGTTCTATATACAGATTTTCTTACTTTTTTCCTACAAAAGAGGGAGTATTACTTCAAATTCTATTGTTTCATCTTTACTCTCGGCTGTTATCGTGCCATTATGAAGCTCAACAATTTCCTTCGCAATAGCAAGACCTAACCCAGCGCCTCCGCTTCTGGAACTGCGTGCAGTATCAAGCCGATAAAACTGTTCAAAAATACGTTCAAGTTTTTCCTTCGGAATTGTGTTGCCGCAGTTAGTAAACTTAATATGCAAGTTATTCTCGTCTTGCTTCACAGCAATATAAATAGTACCGTTGTCAAAACTGTAATTAACAGCGTTCCTTAATAAATTATCAAATACTCGCTGCATCTTATTCGCATCAATTTTAATCATTATATTAGGTGGTATATCAAGTTCACATTTCAAATTCTTTTCCAAAAGCATAGGCTTAAACTCATATACAAGCTGCTCAAGCATACGAGTTAAATTTATTCTACTATACTCAAGTGTGATGCTGGATAAATTAAACCGTGTAATTTCAAAAAACTCATTGATTAAATCCTCAAGTCTTTCTGCTTTTTCTAATGATATTGATAGATACTTTTCTCTAAGTTCTTCTGATATTTGATTTTCGTCCCGTAGCAATGTTAAATACCCAATTACTGATGTAAGCGGCGTTTTCAAATCATGAGCAAGATATACAACAAGGTCATTTTTTCGTTGCTCTGCCAGTTCAGCCGCCAATTTTTGTTGTTGAATAGTATGCTTTATATAATTCATTTTCTTTTCCGTTGCGACAAGCTCTGATGATAGAACGACATCTCCTGAGTTCTCATCAATCAATGTGTCTATCCCTTTATTGATTTCATTAAAGTATTTTGTAAACCCTCTTAAATATATCTTCAATACTATCAGAAACACTATTGCAATAGCTAATAGTATGTATAAATCCATATAGTTTCTGAATACTGCCTGATAAATATGTAATGCTTGAAGATAATCATCAATAAAAAAGTTGATAAAGTTTACGACAAAATTTGCAAAATTTCCGTGTAATACAAAGGTATATAATGCATATACGGCAACAACGGCAACGAGCATGATAACAACCGTTCTAACAAATAATTTGGTCTGCAAATTCTTAAATTCATTGCCCGTTTTTTGCTTTTTGTTATTCCTATTTTTCAATGGTATATCCCACTCCCCACACAGTTTTTATAAATTTTGGATTTTTTGCAGGCTCTTTAAGTTTCTCTCTCAATCTCCCGATATGAGCCATAACAGTATTATTATTATCAAGGAATTTCTCACCCCAAACATTTTCAAACAGTTCTTCAGATGAAATAACTTTTCCTCTGTTTTCACACAGATACCAAAGGATAGAAAATTCAATCGGAGTTAATGCAATCTCTTTTCCATATAATTTACATTTGTGGGTGTTTTTGTTTATAATAAGCCCTCTTACATCGTATTCGTCAATCGGAATTTCTTTTACCTCAACATTAGTGGCATTATTATAACGAACATAACGCCGAAGCTGTGTTTTTACCCTCGCCACAACCTCTAAAGGATTAAAAGGCTTTGTTATGTAATCATCTGCACCTATAGTAAGCCCCATAATTTTATCCGTATCCTCTACTTTTGCGGTTAACATTATGATTGGATAAAAATACTGTTCTCTTATTTTTTGACAAATATGAAAACCATCAACATCTGGAAGCATAACATCTAATATAGCTAAATCCATTTTTTGTGATTTAATACACTCAAGAGCATCTATGCCATTATAAAACTTATGTACTATATAACCATCATTTTTTAGATACACCTCGATTAAATCCGCAATTTCTTTTTCATCATCAACAATTAAAATGTTTTCATTCATATTAATCTTCGCACTCCTTATTGACCTCATCTGGAAGAGCTTCCATAATATCCCCAAAATCACATTGCAAATATTCGCATATGTCAAGCAATACAGGAAGCGTCACATTTTCATTTTTTCCAAGTTTTGCAAAAGTGCTTTTGCTTGCACCAACTGCTTCTCTTAATTGACTTTTTTTCATTCCTCTATCTATAAGCATTTTCCATAACTTATTGTAGCTAACCCTCATATTTGCACCTCCGTAATTTGTTCCATTTCATTATAGCACCTTTTTACTGCATATACAATCCTTTAGTCTGCATTTCTGTACTAAAATTATTATTTATGTACCTTGTCGCCCAAAAGAGCGACAAGGTTTATCACAATTTAATAAGCAGGGATACCGTAGTTACAGATAACATTGCTTTAATTCGATTATGGGTCTTATTTCCGCAATCAATCAATAAAAGGCTTTTTTCAGCACTGTTTTCTTAATATTAACCATACTGCTCAAAGAAGAAAAATATATTTAAGTATTGTAATATCCATTCATAGGAAGTGAAATATCTTATAGTCGGCATTTTCACATCGTTTAATAAGAAGCCACATATCCATACAATATAAGGGAAGGATTATGTTGAAGCAAGGTGGTGAGCTTATGGACGAGAGAAACAACGATTTTGATTTCGATTTTATGCCGATAGGACAGGCGATTAAGAAAGCCCGTGAAGCAAGAGGAATGACGAGAGAGCAGCTTTCTGAAATAATCGGCTACGCTCCCAGACACATTCAATCTATCGAGAATGAGGGGAAATATCCAAGTATCGAGCTGTTTATTCAGCTTATTACAATGTTCGATGTTTCGGTTGACGAGTACATATTTCCTAACAAAGAAGTCAAAAAGAGTTCCGTTCGCAGACGCATAGACGCACAGCTCGACAACTTAGATGATAGAGAACTGTCCGTGATTGAAGCAACTGTAAACGGTCTATGTAAGGCAAAAGAGCCAGAGGAATAAAATCCTCTGGTATTCTTTTGCCCATTTTTTAATAAGCAGGAATACCGTAGCCGTAGATAACGTTGCTGCCGATAGAGTAGCTGTTCTGTCGGCAAGCATCGCCAGAGTTACCTTCAACGGTATAGACCGTTCCGTTTTCCACACGCTCTACAATACCCACATGGTCTGTAAGACCGTCACCTTCCCAATCAAAGAAGATAATGTGTCCTGCTTCTGGCGTAAAGCTGCCGTCCTGCCATTGTCCTCTTTCCTTAAACCACTCAGAGCCTTGTATGCAGCCCGCAAACTTCGGGATAATCCCGTTCTCGATATAGCCGCATTCGTTCGCACACCACGAAACAAAGCAAGCGCACCATTCCACACGAGAGTTGAAGCCATACCACGACCAATAGGGCTGACCGCCTGTGTTGCCGACCTGCGACAGAGCCACAGTTACAATTTCGCCGTCGCCTACGGATATGCCGTAAAGCACCTGCGACCATAGCGAATTGTTTTCATCGGCAAGTAATTCGGACAACATCTGCCGCTGCTCGTCATCAAAACCGTATTGGTCTGCCATTTCCTCGGCGGTTTTGTGGCTGACTGTGATATACAGGTAAGTTCGTGTTTGGGTGGTTTCGGTCTGGACGATATTTCCGTGACCGTCATCTGTTTCGGTTATCACGGTTTCGGTCTTGCTTTCCGTTCTGGAGCTTATTTCGTTCATTTCCCAGAATATGTCCGTCAGGAGCTGCTTTTTATTATTGTCCATTGTCGCCACTTCCTGCGGATTGTCTGGGTCGGTAGTAGTCTTGACCGAGTAAACCGCAAGCACCTCTTTCCAGACGGCACGGCTTCCTGACATCTCCAAAACATCATAAGCCGTATCGCTTTTGATTTCATCAAGGCGGGTGTCATATTCGGTATTGATTTCTCTAACCACAGTCTGCATTGTCATTCCGTTTCCTGAGTCCTCGCCCGAAAAGAAAATACCAAATACCGAGCTTACGAGCAGACCGATAAGGCAGATAACCAAAATAACAACAACCGCAATCCAACCGCCCGCCGCAATCGCTGCAATTAACGCTTTTGTTCCTGCAATAATCGCCTTAACTGCTGCAATCGTAGCTTTGACCGCCGCTTTCACGGCAACAATCGTAGCCTTCGCCGTGGCTCTTGCTGCCTGTGCAGCTCTCTGAGCCGCTTTTACGGAAGCCTTCGCCGCCGCCTGTGTTGCTTTGGCGGTATGCTCGGCAGTTTTTATCGCTGCCTTTGAGGTTGCCTGTGCGGTTTTTACGGATTTTTGCGTAGTCTTTACCGTACCTTTGGCGGCTGTTTTTACTGTCTTTTTACCGCTTCGGGCAGTCTGCTTTATGGTTTTTTCCGTTTGCTGTGCGCCTTTGACCGCCTTATCTGCGGAATGGCTTACGGTACTGCGATAGGTCTGCACGCTGTTTCCAGACATACGCTGCTCGGCGGCTTTGGCGGCTCGCTTTTGCTTGAACTCGGATATTTTATCCTTTGCCTTAACCACATTGTCCTTTGTGGTTTTTACTCCTTTTTGACCTTGCTTGTTGAACTGATGAACGCCCTCGTCCGTGATACGCTCCGAAGCTGCTGAAACCTTATCGGCGGCATATTCGGTGGCGGAGTTTTCATCGGCGTAATAGCCTTGTTCCGCCTTGCTTTTTATCTTGGAGTAAGCCGACTTCATACGCTCGGAAGCTACCGCAGCCTTGTCAATGGTCTTAATCGTTCCTTTGACTGCATCTCTGGTCTTTATATCAGCCATAGATAACCTCCTTTCCCAGAAGATTTGCGGTCAAAATCAAGCTGTCTTTTTTGCGACCACCACAAGCCTGCCGTTCTGCGCTGAGTATTCGCAGGTAGAGAGGGTAATGAGCCTGTCGCCGTATTCTGCGGTTACGCCTGTTTCGTATAATGCAAGCTCTTTGCATTTTTGAATATAGTCGTTAAACTCGTCCTCGCTTTCCGCATTGACAAAATCATAGTAGCGGAAGCCCTGAGAGCTGTACGCCACGGTCTTAAAAACAGCGATAATCTCATATACGCCACGCTGCGTAAGGGTATCAAACTGAATGGTCTTGTGTTCCTCATAGAAGCTCTGGGACTTGTAATCCTCCAAAGCTCCAAACATTTTGCCGCCCTTAATGTGATGACCGTAAATAACAAGGTTATCGCTGCCCGTAAGGTCGCAGTTTTCCTGAATATACGGTGTTCCCAAGTCGCTGTATTCCTTTTCAAAGTTGTGCTTCAAATAGTAGTTAGGCTCATTCGGTGTCTGCATCACAGGATAATTGAGGGTCGTGCCGGCTATGGAAAGCCAGCCGACCATATCCGTGTTTTTCAAATACAGTTCGCCGTATTCCGTGAGGATATTTTCTTCCTCTGTCAAGGGAACTTCTGGGGCGTTGCCGTCCTCTGCCTGAGCCTGCTCTACGATTTCGGCAATATTCTCAAAGGCTTCGGTCTGTTCAGCTTCATCGGCATAATGGTCGTAAATGTGATAGCCGCAAAAAGCCGCCGTACCTAAAAGGCACACGGCGGCAATCAGACAAATTTGCTTTTTATATTTTTTCATAGACATATCCTTTCTTTTTTTGCAAAGAATAACGCCCGCTTTGTAAAAAGCGAGCGTTACGATTGCCATATTTGTTTGGATTTAGATACAGAATGCGGCGTAAAGAGGAACAATCTTTTTGTTATCCTCAAAACCAAAGTTCTTTGCAGAGAGCTTAATCGCATAGGCGGGCTTGTAGGTTTCCATATAGACCTTTAAGCTCTTTGCCCGTGTGTTATCGGCAGACTTGACCTCGATAGGAATAAGCTGACCGTCACGCTGAATGACAAAATCAATCTCAGCCCCACGCTCAGACTCCCAATAGTAGGTCTTATACCCGTTTGCGGTAAGCTGCACATTGACATAGTTTTCTGCCATACCGCCCTTAAAATCATTGATTTCCTCAACCATATAGAGAACATCATTCGCTGCCAAATCTTTTTTAGCGCAAAGCAAACCCAAATCAGATACATAGATTTTGAAAGCGTCAATATTACGATAGTTCTCAAGGGGCTTTTTTACCTGCTCCACTTTGTAAACCTGTGAAACGATACCTGACAGACAAAGCCATTCGATTGCGTTTTCAAACTCGGAAGCTCTGCCGCCTTTTTTAATCAGTTTATATTGGAAACGGGTGTTTTTCTTGGAAAGTTGCACGGTGATGTTATCATAAGCAAGCCTTGTTTTTTTGATTTCATTCAGATTGTTATACTTGCTCATATCATTGAGATAGCTTGCCAAAATCGTATCCTGCGTGTGGCGCACAAGGATATAGTCCTTTGTTTCCACAAACTGCATCACACATTCAGGCATACCGCCCACAATAAGATATTGACGGTAAAGCTGCATTGCTGCATCGTGCAAAGCAGAGGGCAAAGGTTTATCCTCTGCAAAGCACTTCTTAATCTGTTCTACAAGGGCGCTTTCGCCGCAGGCTATCATAAATTCCTCCATATCCATAGGATAGAGGGTTTTCATATCCACCTTACCCACGGGAAAAGAAAACTTTGCTCTGTTCACCGCAACACCGAGCAGGCTTCCTGCTACGATGATATGATAATCAGGTGCGTCCTCGCAAAAATATTTCAGACTTGTCAAGGCTCTTTCGCAAAGCTGCACTTCGTCAAATACAATCAGCGTTTTCTCCTTTACTATCGTTTGCCCTGCAATATGCGATAAAATGGGTATCAGATAATCGGGGCTGATGTTTTCCTCAAAAGTTTCATTCAGCTTGGGATTGGTTTCAAAATTGAAATACGCCACATTTTCATAACAGGTACGACCAAACTCTAAAATGGAATAAGTTTTTCCGACCTGCCTTGCTCCCTGCAAAATCAGGGGCTTACGGTGTTCGCTATCTTTCCACGCTTCTAAAAAGCTCATTATTTTTCGATACATAGCCAGACCTCCTTTAAGGTGCTGAACATAGTATATCACATATTCGTGTAAATATCAATGACTTTTGCGCAAATTATTACACTAAATTACACGAACATTTTTGAGTTTGATTGGTTTTTCGACACGAACACCGTCAAGCCCTCTTTTTTTACACCTCCCCGAATTTGGTAGTCATCAGCTTGTAAAGCTCGGTATTGCGTGGGAACTTGTTGACGAACGGCACAAGGGAGCTGCCGACTTTGAGCAAGCCCTGACCTGCACCGACATTCGTGATATAACTCATCTGAAGGTCAGAGATGTTAAGCAATTTGGCAAGCTCGAACTTATCGGTCGAACTCTGATTTAACATAATGATAAATTCACTATTGGCAAGCATCGTCCTCGCCGTATGGCTCTGCAAAAGGTCGTCCACATTTTGCGTAATACCCGTACAGTACGCACCGTACTTACGCACACGCTTCCAGAGAGTAAAGAGGAAGTTTGCCGAGTATTCGTGTTGGAACAGCAAATAGATTTCATCAATGAAAATAAATGTGTTTCTGCCTTTTGCTCTGTTCTGGGTAATACGGTTTAAGATACTGTCGAGAACGACAAGCATACCGATGGGCTGTAACTGCTTGCCTAAATCCAGAATGTCATAACAGATAAGGCGGCTGTGCGTATCCACATTGGTGTGCTTTGCAAAGGTATTCAGAGAGCCGTCCGTAAACAGCTCGATAGCAAGGGCGATTTCTTTCGCTTCTGGCTCGTCCTGCTTTAACAGTTCCTCACGGAAGTCCTGTAAGGTGGGCGGTACTCCCTGATAATTGCCTTGCTGATAGTGGCGGTACACGCTTGCCGTACAACGGTCAATAATCGACTTTTGTTTTGCACCCAGACTTGCGCCACCGATGAGCTGCTCGCACAAAGATAAAATAAACTCCGATTTCAAAATGACGGGGTTTGCGCCGTCACCGTAATCGGAGTTCATATCCATAGCGTTGATATGGTTTTCGCTCGTTGCCGAGATGTGAATAACCTCGCCCTGCATAGCCTTTACAAGCGGCGAATATTCTCGCTCAGGGTCAATGATAATAACATCGGCATTAGGGTCTGTGAGAATAATATTTGTCATTTCTTCTTTCGCCGTAAAGGATTTTCCTGCTCCAGACACACCGAGAATAAAAGAGTTGCCGTTGAGCAAATAGCGGCGGTTGGCGATAATCATATTTTTGCTGATAACATTTTGACCGTAGTAAACGCCGTTTTCGTGATGAATTTCCTGTACTCTGAAAGGAATAAATACCGCAAGACTTTCCGTTGTAAGAGTACGCATTGCATTGATTTTGCGAACACCAAACGGAAGGGCGGTATTCAGTCCGTCCATCTGCTGATATTTCAGCACCGCAAACTGACACAGGTGCTTTCTGGCAGTTGTGAGCAGAGCTTCGGTGTCATTGTCAAGCTGTTCCTTTGTTTCAGCCGTATGCACCATTGTCAAAACCGCAAACATCATTCTTTGGTCACGGGTTGTCAAATCGTCCAAGAACTCCTTGCTTTCTTTGCGCTGCTGTTCAAGGTCGTAAGGAATGACCGCCGAAAAATTGTTGTTCTGATTTTGTTTACGCTGCCAATTCGTGATATTGGTTTCCACGCCGAGCAGTCTGTTTTCGACCTCACGCACGGCTTCGTCTGTGGGTACGGGGATAATGTCAATGGACATCATCATATTGCGGTTAAGCTCGCAAAGCTCCGCCATCATACTATCCTTAATATATGCTGCATATTCACGCAGGAAAATCACACGCCCATATCTATCACCCATACGAAAGTAGTCTTTTTCAAACTCAAAGGTATCTGGGCAAATGAAATCCTTAAAATCGTGACCTTTACGCATTGTCTGCTTCAGGTCAAAATGGAACGCCGTTTCCTCACCTGTGCGATAGAAGTCGTGGAAGATACGGAGTTTTTCTTCCGCTTCAAGCTCTACGCATTTTGAGCCGAGCCGTGCGAAATGGGAAATCAAATCAGCTCCCACACGGGCAAAATAGTTCCTCGCTTCCTCGATATTCTTTTTGCAGACGGAAACCGTTACATACTTATCCTGTACGATAGAATTAGCCCCCGTTACTTTATCAAGCAGCATTTCGTTGTATTCTTTACGGTATTTATCCAATCCGTCCTCTGCCATAGGAATTAAAATGGTCTGTTCAAAGTCCGTTTTATTAAGGCGGCGGTTGTTGACCGTAATTTTTGTGGTCGCTCCGCTATCGAGAGCGTTTAGCAGCTCTGAGTATTCAAGAAACATCGCCTCTTTGTCCTCACGGCTTGCCACGGAATAGTTTATATCCTCAAACTTAAAGGTTTTTGCGTATTTGTTGTTGCCGACAAGAAAAATACCGTCTTCCCAGATAGTCTTAATCGGAATAATCGCCTGTACCGATTTGGGAATGACAAACTTTTCCTTATCCTGCTTGAACAGAGTTTTAAGAGTTTTCAGCATTCTTTACCTCCTTGCTGCGCTTGGCTTTTTTGATTTTTTCGCCACGGGGCAAATGCCTTTTTCGTGGTTTTGAATTGTGGTTTTCAGCGTTTCATAGTAGAGATTGTCGGGGTTAAACATCAGCTTTTTCGGCATCAAAAACTCCGACTTAATCCACGCCCATACAAATTGCTCTGCGGTCATACCGTTGTACTTAACAAAGCCCATTACCGCAAAGGGAGCAGCACCGAGAATACACACCCAACTGAGGGTTTCTGTCCCGAAGTACGGGCGGAGAATAAAATACAGTCCTACCGCCACACCGCAGGCAAGTAAAGAAAAAATGAACTGTCTGAGCGACAGTCCAAAGAACATACTTTCCGTATAATTGCGGATTTCCTTATTTATTTTGACTTCCAAAAGTTACACCTCCTTATCGTTCCATACCGCTTTTTTGTCTGGACTGCTTTTTGCGGGACGGATATGGGATATATTCTTCTTCACCCGCAATAATACTGAACTCCGCTTTTAGAAACGGATGCGTTTCCTTTTCCTGATACTGACGGATAAGCTCAACAGCACTTTCCTTTGTAGAGGTGCTTCCCTGTTGTACTCCGTCCTTAAAAACATAAAACCGTTTCATCGTTTCCTCCTTATAAGCCCATCATTTCTCTTACAACACGGTCTGCCATTTTGACGGCACCGACCAAGACGAGCATATTAAATACTAACTCACCGATATAGCTCCACACCATAGATACCGCCGCAGCGTTCGGGTCAACAGCAGGGGGCGAAGCCGCAAAGAGTGAGAAGATGATACAGGCAAGCACAATGATTGCGCCCTCCAGACAGACGGCGGCATAAGACTTGATAAAGCTCTTGCCGACACTCTGGCTCGGCTCTCCCGCAAAAGTGGAAAGAGGAACGGGAGCGATTGCGGTATAGAGATACAAACGGAAAAATCTTCCGTACACCGACATAATCATAATGAATGACAATATCGTGATAAAAAGCCCGCCGATGAGCGTAACAGCCCACAATGGAATACTCTCAAAAAAGCCGCAGTCCTCAACAGCCGTGACAATCTCCTGCGGCAATACCGTCTGTGCAGCCGAGCCGAAACCTGCGGCGTTCATAATGGTTGATATTAAACCCTGCACAATGTTGAACAGAGCCATCATTAGTTCCAAGCCATAGGTCACAACACCTTTTGCAAGGGCAAAGCGAATAAACAGCTTCAGAGCGTGTTCGGGCTTTTTAACCTCGGCAAAACTGCCACAGGTTTTCATCACACCGATTACAAAGAAAAGGACAAGCAAGGCAAGTCCGATAGCCTGTACTGCGCCGTGAATATCTACAATGACATTCCAAATCGTCCCGCCTTTGAACTGTTCTGGAGATTGGGTAATGAGCTGCCATATTTCCGATAGCTTATCGTTCCAAGTCTTGAGTGCGTTCTCCAAGTTTTGCACAATCCAATTATCCGACATTTGACCACCTCCTTAGATAATTGGATAACGGGAGTAAATCCGCAAAGCGGATCTGCTCCCGTTATCTTGTCTTGTGTCAGTTCCTCATCAGCCTGTAATGAGGGTAAGGATTTCTTTTGCAAAAGTAATGACAACGCCGCCCGCAAGGGTCAAGAAGCCGTTAGCTCTCTGGGACGGGTCGTGCGATTTAAGGGACAGACCAATCTGCACAATACCAAAGCCAAGCAAAATCATACCGACAGCACGAATTAGACCGAAAATGAAGTCGGACAGATTATTGACTACGGTAAGAGGGTCGCTTGCTGCAAAGGCGGTTACAGATGTGCCGACTACCAAAGCCGTTGCCATAACCGCCACACAGTAAAAACGGAAGCCCTTTTTTACCTTGCCAGACATTGGCAGCTTTACGGTTTCCTTGTTTTCGTTTTTCTTAAAAATTTTCATAAATAAAAATCCTCCTTTAGATATTAAAGATTTCTTCCAAGTCCTCATTGGAGAGAAGTTCATAGGAAGTGCTGACAGCTTTTACGCTTACGGCGTTCTTCGGAATATCGCTGTCAAACACAAGGGTTGCGACAGCCTGTGTCGGCTCACCGTGGATATACGGCGGTTTACCTCCGTCAGTTGTCAGCCTTACATTGGGGTGCTTCATAATGTCGTACTTAAAGTCCATTACAGGGCGTTCCCCACGAACAAAAAGAAGTGCGTAGCGGTTATCAAGCATACGCACTTCATCGGGTGTCATCAGCTCACGCCCTGAAATCTGATAGTTGGTTGAGTAGCTGCCGCTTCGACCCTCGCTCTTTCCGTAAGTGTTTGTATCAATCGTTTCCTTGCCTAAAAGCTCCGACACATATTTGTGGGTGCTTTGTTCGTTGCCGCCCAAATACAGAAAAGTATCGCAGTTGCCGACTATGCTTTCCCATTGCTTTTCAAAAAGAGCTTTGAGCTGCGCCAGATTTTGCAGGATAATACTGACCGACACACCTCTGGAACGCATAACGCTCAAAATCTTATCGAAGTCATCAGGCAGGCTCACATTGGCAAATTCGTCCATTATGAAATGGCAATGCATAGGCAGGCTTCCTCCGTACTTATGGTCTGCCAGATAGAAAAGCTGCTGAAACAACTGCGTATAAAGGATACTCACGAGAAAATTAAAGCTCGTGTCGTTATCGGGAATGAGAGCGAACAAAGCAACTTTCTTTTCGCCCAAAGAGGGCAGGTCAAGCTCATCGGTGGCGGTAAGCCCCGCAAGGCTTTCGAGGTTAAACTTTTCAAGCCTTGCGGCAAGGGTAATTTGGATACTCTTTAAGGTCTTAGCCGAGCCTGAGTGATAGTCCCTGTAATACTTCAGGGCAATATGCTCTGGGTTTACCATTTCCAGACGGTCAAACAGTTCGTCCAGAGGGCTTACATAGCTGTCATCGTCCTCACGGACTTCACCCGCACGAAGCAGCTCCATTACCATCGGGAAATTTTGCTCATCGGGCGGTGCTTCATATTTCAGATAGAACACCAACGCCAACAGAAGCATACTTGCCGCCGTATCCCAGAATGGGTCTTGCGACTGTGAGCCTTTCGGAGTGGTCGCCTTAAACAGATTGGTTACAAGCCTTTGCACATCATTGTCATTCCGCAGATAAACAAAGGGATTGTAACAATGGCTGCGGTGCATATTGATAAGGTCAAGGACACGAACCTCATAGCCTTTCTTTTCAAGCAGTCCGCCCACATCTCGCACGATTTCGCCTTTCGGGTCTAAAATTACCATTGAGGTGTTACATTGCATTGCGTTCGGCTTACAAAAAAACCTTGTTTTTCCCGCACCGCTTCCCCCGCAAACTAAAATGTTCAAATTGCGGCGGTGCTTTTTCCCGTCTAAGCCTATACGGACATTCTGGGTGAGCAGCTTATTTGCGGAAGGGTCTTTATCACGGTATTTCTTGTTCAAAGTCCCCGCATCGCCCCATTTAGCCGAGCCGTGTTCCTCACGCCTACGGTAGTTCCTGCGTGTAGAGAAATAAATGCCGATACCCATAGCGTAGGCAAGCAAAAAAATAAGGACAGTCTTTACGCTGTCCTCACACACCGTTATTTGAAACGGATTGCCCATTGCTACGGGCAGACCTCGGATTATTTCAACTAAACCTCCACCCACATAGGGTGCTGTCATCAGGGCAAGCCATATAACAGGAACAATACCGCAGACAGAAAGGATTAAGCCCGTTTTTTTGTCATCGTTCCTCATTGCACCTGCACGGAACAACCTTGACCTTTCTGGTCGGTGCGTTGGCTACCTTGTCAATCAGCTCATCAACAGGCTCGGTGGGGCGTTCCTCCTGTATCTGCCGATTTCTCAGGTTGTTGAGCGCATTGATAACGATATTTTTATCGTACTTATCAAGTGCGATATGGTATCGTTCTTCTTTCATAAGCTGCACCTCCGATTAGCGTTCCTGCTCTTTATTCCTTGCAGGCTTGTTTTTCTCCATACTCTTATACATATCGTTCTGGATTTCACCCAGAACATCACGCATTGTACCAAGCTCTCCCTTAAACACCTGCGTATCCATTCCGTCATACTCTCTGGGCAGTCTGGAAAAGTCAAATCCTTTGGTATCCACACCGTAACGGGAGCTTACCATATAGGCAACGCAAAAGGATTTGAAATCGGAAGTATCACGGCTCTCATTGTACTTAAAGTCATAAACCGCCGCAGATACTTCCTTTGCCATACTGATAAACAGCACTTCCTCGGAGAGTCCCTTTTTGACAAAGATAGTCTGCTGAGAGCTGTCATAGTAGGCAGGCAGTTCCAACTCATCAACGGGAACGCAAGGTACGGGGCTTGCGTCAATCAAAGCCGATACAAGCTCACGCATAGATTTCTGCTCCTGCGGCTGCATTCTCTCTTTTGCCGATGTTTCGGAAATGTCATATACCACTTTGGCGTTATAGGAAATACCTTTTGTACCGTCATCACGGGTATATTCCTTGCTCGGCTCAAGGATAACAACTTTCTGTGCGTCCTTGTTCACATAGACACGGCTCTGCTTCCAAGTGTTGTAGTCTTTAAGCTGTGTCGCTTCGGGCATCTGTGCCGATACCAAAATAGCGTTTGCAACCGAGTAACGGTCAAAACGCCCCTGCACATCAAGATACTGACGGAAGCTGTCGCCGCTTATCATCATTTCGGCGCAGGTGTTGTCAATCAGCTCATAGGCTTCCTTGCGCTGCGCCTGTTTCTGGGCTGCCCATTCCGCTTTATCAAACGGTTTGCTGCCGCCGTTAAACACATCATAAATGCTCATTCTGTTTTACCTCGTTTCTTTAGATTTGGGTTTCTTTTTCTTTCTCTGGGGCTGCTTATGCTCGGTCTTGCCTGCGGGTTGCTTCTTCGCCCTGTCAGAAGCAGAGCTTTTGTCCAGGGCAGAAGAAGTATCCGCTTCCTGTTCCTTTCGGCTCTCCTTGATTTTCCGCAGTTCCTCTCTGACGGACGGTTTTTCGTCCTTAGTCATAGTAGCCCCCTCTGCGGACTTCTTTGGCTGCTCTGAGATAGGCTCGGACTGAGGGGATTTTTCGGTCTTTGCCAATGAGGGGTTTTGAGCATTTTCCTCCTTCTGGATAGGCTTGCCCATAAGCTCATCAAGCAGCTTGTCTTTCTCGGCTTTTTCCTGTACGCCGATGTCTGGCTCTGGCTGACCTGTTTTTTCATCTTTGGATTTCTCGGTTTCGGTCACAATAGAAGCGGTAGTTTCCGACGCCAATTTGAAGCGTTCCGCAATGCGGCTGATTTTCGATGCGTCCTCCGCACGGGCAATCACATCGACCTCCGCATTGGGGTCTTTGTTTCCTCTGTCCGCAAGGACGCAGTAAAGTACGCCGTACTTTTTAGCTTCCTGCGTAAACTTCTTCAGGTCGCCATTCTTTACGGTAAAGACTTTCAGCTCCTTGCCAGAACGGAGCATATTGGTAAGCCTTGCTTTGCCCTTTGTTTTCTTTTCCTCTTTCAGAATGGAATAGAGGAGAACGGCGATGTTCTTCGCACCTGCACCTGTGATTTTGGCTGCGACCTCAAATCCTTCCAAGCTCATTCGGACGATTTGTTCTGCCGCTTCGCCGCTTGTATTCATTCGTCATCAGCTCCTTTCGTTGTTGTTCTTCATCTGCCCGTATGGTGGATAACTTTTCTTTGAGAGCAGCGTTACGGGCTTCGATACCCTCGCACAGCCTGACCTCCTTTCGTATAACGCTCAGGCGTTTGGATAAATCGGAAAGCTGTGACCGTATTGCTTCCTTTTCTTCGCCGCCTGTTTTGCGGGAGATAGAATAAAGTTCCTTGCGCTTTTGAAGCAGGTCGGTTTTTTCCGTTTCCAAAGAGCCTTTATATGACAAGAGCTGCTCTACCGTATCAATGCGATTACGGCATAGCAGCCTTGTTTCCTGTGTGATAGCTTCCATTTTCATTAAGTCGTCTTTCAAAAGATAATGAAGCCTTGCGTAATTCTGTTTTTTATTTTTAGGCAGGATACCGAGCTTGTAGCAGTAGTGCAGATACAGCCCCCGCAATCCGCCGATTTTTTTAGCCCCCGTTAGAGAGCCTTTGACACGGAACACCTTGACCGTCCTTTGCGGCTCGGTAAATCTGGAGAACTTCACGGCGTAGGAGTTTTCTGTGATACGCTCCATAATCCTCTCGTTGGTATATTCTTCTCCGAGCTTATACAGCCGCTTCGGGCGTTTCCACCCCTTACCGATGACCGTCCAATATTTGCGGTTTGGGTCAAAGCTCACACGGTATCCCATTTCAGCCATAATGCGGTCAAAGTCTTTCAGCGTGAATGATTTGCTGATAGCTTCGTCCACCGCCTGCCGTGTAACATTATCCCTCGTGGGCATACCGTTTTTCTCAGCCTGATACAAAGCGTATGGCTTTTTCTTTCCGCTTGGGTGTTCAATGACGGACAGGGCATATTCACGGCAAAGCTCATCGGAACGCTGTCGCAAAAGCCGCAGGTTTGCTTTGTTGTCGTGGTAATGCTTGCCGTCCGTAAAGGATACGGAGTTTACGACAAAGTGGTTATGCAGACAGTCGGTATTTAGGTGTGTGGCAACGATTACCTGAAATCTGTCGCCCCACATCTTCTTAGCAAGTTTTACGCCGACCTCGTGCGCCTGCTGTGGGGTAACCTCACCGTGCTTAAAGCTCTGGAAACCGTGATAGCAGACAATCTCGCTTTCATCGTTCCATTGCGCTTTTGCAATCATCATTTCATCTCTGGCGGTGGTCGGGTCGCAGTTTACGCCTGTGACAAAATAACGCTGCTCGGTCTTATCCTTGTTGGTGGCATATTCCATTACATCGACCATAGCCTGCAAATCCGCTTCGGTGTATTTGGGGTTAGCTGTCTTTTCAGGATTTTCCGCATAATCTATGGGGTGGTCGAGCCTGCCACGCACATCCCATATTTCACAGACTGCCATTACGGTGCTTTTCTTGGAAGCAGATATTTTTTTCGGACAGCGATTTGAAACTCGTGCCACCGTCTCGCTTCCTCTTTGAGCATCGGAGCGTCCACAAAGTTCAGGGCGTTGGCTTTTGCCGCAAGCTGATTGATACGGTTGCCGA